>Ga0265295_1000036_pt1 | contig 270029 bp, 233 predicted proteins | sample Munlansysbiofilm_FD_192503 | JGI IMG/M metagenome (GOLD analysis project Ga0265295, IMG submission 192503) | Leachate microbial communities from a municipal landfill in Southern Ontario, Canada - Methane capture system biofilm | ecosystem: Engineered > Solid waste > Landfill > Unclassified ...
ACCAATTTCCATGTCACCAGTCAAGGTCCTCAGCACATTCTTCAACAGGAGTCTTAAATCCTTTTATTATAGACTCACGCATTCCCGGAATATTAACAAGATACATTGTTTCTTTTATAGCTTTCCAGTCGCTTTCTGAAATTAGAACCGCATTTCCTCTTTTGCCGGTTATGGTTATTGGTTCATGATTTTCAGAAGTTTCATCAATTAATCTGTATAATTTTTTTCTTGCTTCTGTAACTGTCATTATTGTCATTTTACACCTCTTTTTTCTTTTAAAATACGGTTTGTCGTACGCAATGTCAAGGCAATACAAATGGAGTGTTTTGTTTTTTTAAAGAGTTGTTATTTTTTGCTTTTTCATCCGTGAAAATTTTATTTGACAAATAGTACATGTATAAACTAAATAGTAAACATGTGTACTATTTTAAATTAAAAAAATCAGGAGGAAAAAATGAATGCAACTTTAGAACTTTTCAAAACTTCAGGAAATGAAGCCTTTACAAAAATGCTTACTGAATTTGCACCTTATTTTGGTACAATAGACCCGATGTTTGTTGAGTTAAAACCTGGATATGCAGAGGTTTTGCTTCCAAATTCCAAAAAAGTTCACAATCATCTTGGAACTGTTCATGCCATTGCAATGTGCAATGCAGCAGAGCTTGCCGCAGGAACAATGACAGAGGCTTCAATACCCGAAACAAACAGATGGATTCCTGTTGAGATGACAGTAAAATACCATGCAAAGGCAAAAACAGATTTAAAAACAATTGCAGACGGCACAAAAATTGACTGGGAAAAGACAGGTGAAATTAAAGTTCCTGTAACAACCTATGATGAAAATGGAAAAATAGTATTTTCAGCTGAAATAACAATGAATGTAAGTCCAAAAAAATAATTGCCTTTTTATGTATAGTACAGGTATTGTTTATATCTGTACTATATTTAAGGGAAATTTTTTAAAGGCAGTTTAAAATGTCAAAAAAAACTATAATTGATAAAAGAATTTTTTATAAATTAACCATATCCCAGCGTCTTTTAATGAAGCACATTGACAGGGAAACAGTTGAAGAACTTGGAGTTTCTGTTAATCAGATTGCAGCTCTTTTTTATATTTCCAAAAATGACGGATGCCTTTTCAAGGATTTGAGCAGGGTGCTTTTTCAAAATAAATCCGCAACAACTACTTTAGTTGAGCGGATGATTAAAAATGAACTTATAATAAAAAAAAGTTCTGAAACAGACAAAAGAGCAATCCATATTTTTCTTACAGAAAAGGGCAGGCAGATAAGCAAAAAAGCAAAACCTCTTATTTCAAGGTATAATAAAAAAGTAACTGATGTTTTTGATGAAACTGAAATTGAAACTGTTCATAAATTTTTAGATTATATTATTGAAAATTATGAATGATTGAAGCATATAATTTTGTTTGTTTTGCTCGTTCCAAAGCTCCTGCTTTGGAATGTAGTATTTTAGTAATAAAATTAGAGTGTTAAATAGATATTGGAAATAATAAAATTGTAAAAAAGGACTTTGTGAATAAATAAAAAACGCTCCCAAGGTGACCTTGGGAGCAAGTAGTGAAAAGGTAATATGGGAGTAAGTAGTTTGATTTTACTCGTTCCAAAGCTCCTGCTTTGGAATGCAAAGAACATTAAAATTTATAAATCCTCAGCATATCCGGTAAGCTCAACATATCCGGTCCCTGAAATTTTGTTACCGTTTTTAAATCCCAAAACTTTAACAGCACCTTCAAAGTATCGGATAAAAAAATCAAGTTCCTGGTCTTTTGTTTGTGTTCCGGGGTCGGACCTGAGCAACCTACTGAAATACAAGAAAAAAGTTCTTAATAAAGATATTGTAAATCAGCTTAGGCTATACTTTTTCAGTTAAAATATAAAAATATCGCTTCAATAATTACAAAATGTTTTATCTTTGCCTTAGATAGTATATTCTTAAGTGTTTTATACATTGCTCAAGAAATATTTTATTCAATTCTTCAAGGGTAAAGGTTTTAGGAACTAGAAGCATTCAGGCAAAAGAATTTAAATGCGGTATAAATAATCATAAAGGAAGGATTGTTTTATGGATCTTATCACTATGAAAAAATTGAAAGAAACTCTTTTAACAACACGTTCTGACCATTGTGTTTCCCTTTTCATGCCAACACATCGGGCCGGACGGGAAACTCAGCAGGATCCAATCCGCTTTAAAAATTTGCTGGCGGAAATTGAAGAACGGTTAACGGCCAAAGGCCTGCGGACAACAGAGGTGCAGGAAATTCTCAAAAAACCCCAGCGTCTGATTGACGACGGCGGTTTCTGGAGGAATCAAAGCGACGGGCTGGTGCTGTTTTTCACAAAAGACGTCTTCCATCTCTTTAGGCTGCCCATCAAGTTTAGCGAGCTGACAGTTGTCACCAACCGTTTTCATATCAAACCCCTATTGCCGCTTCTGAGCAGTGACGGCACCTTCCATATCCTGGCAATGAGTCAGAACAAGCTACGCTTGCTGGAGGGGACACAGCACACGATCCATGAAATAGACCTGGGGGATATGCCTGAAACACTTGCTGCAACTTTTCTGGATGGTTTTCCGAAAAAACAACTCCAGTCTTATTCAGGCACTCAATCAGGAGGCGGAACCGGAGCGGCCATGTTCCATGGACATGATCCCAGCGACGATACAAAGAAACATATCCAGCAATGGTTTCGCACACTTGATAAAGCGGTGGTCGATCTTCTCGCAGACACACGATCTCCTCTGGTACTGGCAGGCGTGGACAGTCTTTTTCCGCTCTATAAAGAAGTCAATACCTACCAGCATCTAGTGGAAGAAGGTATCCCTGGAAATCCCGATAAGATGAAACCAGAAGAATTTCTCCCGCTGGCCTGGCCCATTGTCGAGCCATTGTTTAGCAAGGAACGGGATGCAGGTCTAGCACGGTATCAACAACTGGCAGGCACTGGCCAGACTACAACTGACGTTGCCGAGGCAGTTTTGGCGGCACATCACGGGCAGATCGCAGTGCTCTTTGTCGCCGTCGGCAAACAGGTATGGGGTCGGATCGATCCAGAAAACAATCGAGTTGACCTTAATGACACCCCGCAACATGGAGACGAGGATCTTCTGGATTCTACGGCCATTCAGACCTTGCTAAAAGGCGGAGCAGTATTTGCTGTTACACCGGAAGAAGTCCCGGGCCAGACTCTTGTCGCAGCAGTGTTGCGTCATTAAACACAGCACTGATAAAATGAAAAAAAGACATCAACATCAAACAAACCTCAGGCTAAAAACAGAGCTTTCAGATTCAGCCAGGCTCTGTTGCCGGAGGATTTGAACAGACCATCATATTTTGGAGGCTTTTACGACTCAACCATGACTATAAACTGGACACTATTGATCATAGGTGGTTTATTCGAAACAGGATTTGCGATATGCATGGGAAAAGCACAACAGTCCACAGGAAAAGAAGCCTGGCTATGGCTGGGCCTTTTTGCCGTTAGTGTAAGTATAAGTATGTTCCTGCTCTACAAAGCAATGGGGGGAGAAAAACCCATTCCCGTGGGCACAGCATACGCAGTCTGGGGTGCCATAGGTGCCATGGGAACAGTTATCGCCGGTATTTTGCTATTCAATGAGCCAGTGACTTTCTGGCGGATGCTGTTTCTCTCAACATTACTTATTTCTGTAATCGGCCTACAGATGGTGAGTAATTGAGGATAAACAGTCCCTATAAATGGACCGATGAAAATTAATCTGTAAAAAATGGTAAATTTATAATTCTACCCAGCAAATATAGACAAATACAAATCTGACCTTTCCCTGGTTTAACTAAATTGATTTTTAATTTTTTTGGTAATGGTTTATAAGCAGTCATTGAACCCGAACTGGAAGCAGAAATTTGACAGGACACCGTACACCGATTAATGAGACTGAGTTTAATCAATCATCCCACGATGCCGGTCAACATCACGCTTAAATGAAAGACTGCAAAATGAATAATAATAAGATCTACGATGATATACACAAAGCTCTTCTCAGATATTTAGATACATATTTTATAGAAAGAAACCTGGAAAAAACCTTAAAATTATTTAACTCACAAGCTTTTGGATTTGGCACGGGGGCAGATGAAAAAACCTCTTGCTCAAATGATCTTGAAAAATTCTTTTCTCGAGATATAAAACAAGCTCCAAACAAGATACAATACACAATCAAAAAACTTGATATAAATTTACCTTCAAAAGACACAGGCATTACAGCCTGCGAAATAAACATTAAAACAATTATTTTAAAACAGGAAATATCCTTTAATAATTTAAGGCTCAGCATTTTTTTTAAGAAAAATGAAAAAGAATGGTTGATAGAACACATGCATATATCCCTGCCTACTTTAGAACATGGGGAAAACGAGTCTTTTCCCATTAAAGAGTTGGAAGATAAAAACAAAGTGTTGCAAAGGCTTGTTGATGAACAAACAAAGACATTAAAAAATGCAAATGAAAAATTAGAAAAGGCAATAAAAGAAATAAAAACATTAAGAGGGATACTTCCAATTTGTTCTCATTGTAAAAAAATCAGGTCAGATGATCAAAGCTGGCATTTAATGGAAGCATATATCAGCCAACATTCAGAGGCGGAATTCAGCCATTCTATATGCCCGGACTGTGCAAAAAAGCATTATCCAGATTATGATCTTTATAAGAAAAAAAAACAAGATTAGCTCAAGACAGTTTTATCAGGATAGAAGTGAAATTTAAGATTTAGAATCCTGCCTGAGGCAGTCAGGACAAACTCCGTAAAAATCAAGCCGGTTAGATGTGATTTTAAAACCAGTTTCTTTTTCGATCTCTTTTGAAAAAAGGTTAATATTTATTTTTGCATCTTTTATTTTTCCGCATTTTTCACAAATCAAATGGGGATGGGGGTTTGGATTGTAGCCATCATACCTGCTTCCCTTGTCTGCAAAACCAATTTCCATAACTTCATTGTACTCTTTTAAAAGATTTATGGTTTTATATACAGTTGCAAGACTTGTGGCAGGATAATTTTTTTTTACTTCTTTATATATAGTATCTGCAGATGGGTGTTCTTTGCTCGCGGAAAGAATTTTTACCACTGCTATTCTTTGGTTGGTAAGCCGATTTCCCTTATTCTTTATCAGCCCAATCATTTGTTCAAATCTTGAATTTGCCTCTTTCACTTTGATACCCTAGCCTTTAAAAGATTAAATTTAATAGGTTAAATTAGCCTTGATATGGCTTTATGTCAAGTTAAACAAGATTTGAAATGATTAAACCAGTTCATGGCAATACCCCATTATTCCGGAATATTGCCATGACTTAGGAGGAGATCAAATTCTACCTTAGTACTGAATCTTGTTTTCCCTATTCAGGAAAAATTAACTTTGAAAAAGATCCAGACTTTTATTAAAAAGAAATCAGAATTAATTATTAAATTTTTTAAAGCAAAAGCAGATTTCTTTTTAATCATCACTGACTTTTTTACCCTTTGCGATAATAATTAATTTTCTATTATCATGGCCATTCCCATTCCGCCGCCAATACACATGGAAACAAGGCCTTTTTTATAATTTTTCCTTTGCATTTCATGGATAATTGTAACCATTTGTCTTGCACCAGTGCATCCGATTGGATGACCTATTGAAATTCCACTGCCATAAGGGTTTGGAAATTCAGGATCAATACCAAGTTCTTCCATACACCCAAGTGCCTGGGAAGCAAAAGCCTCGTTAAGCTCAATTACATCCATATCAGAAACTTTAAGATTACTCATTTTCATTACTTTTTTTACTGCGGGAACCGGCCCAAGCCCCATATATGCAGGATCAAGCCCGCCTGAAGCAAAATTATTTATAAATGCAAGAGGAGTAAGTCCAAGCTCTTTTGCTTTTGATTCACTCATCATAAGTACAGCTGCAGCACCGTCATTTATACCAGAGGCATTACCAGCTGTAACACTTCCGTCTTTTTTAAAGGCAGGCCTAAGCTTTGCCATTTTTTCCATATCAGTTTCCATGGGCCGTTCGTCCGTATCGGCTATTTTGTCGCCTTTTCTTGACTTTATAACCATTGGAAAAATCTCTTCTTCAAAAATTTTATCTTTGATTGCCTTCATTGCCCTGTTATGGCTTAACACTGCAAGTTTATCCTGCTTTTCCCTTGAAATAGAGTAAAGGTCAGCAATATTTTCTGCTGTTATTCCCATGTGATATCCGTTGAAGATTTCATAGAGGCCATCATAAACCATAAGGTCAAAAATTTCTCCTTTACCAGAAATCTCCATTCTATGTCCCCACCTCGCTTTGGGAAGAGCAAGAGGAGCGTTTGACATTGACTCCTGCCCTCCTGCAATAACAACATCGGCTTTCCCTGTCATTATAGAAAGTGCACCGTCTGCAATAGCCTTAAGACCTGAACCGCAAACCTTATTTACAGTATATGCACTGGTTTCATAGGAAAGACCTGCTCTTACTGTTGATTGTCTAGCAGGGTTTTGTCCCTGGGCAGCCTGTAAAACATTACCCATAATTACTTCATCTATTTTTATAGGAGTAAAAGACTCATCAAAAGATGAACTTTCATTTTTTATTTTTGTCTGAAGTTTTACAGGACAAAATTCAGATTCTTCAAGATCAGGGCGAAGCTTAACTCTTTCAAGAACATTTTTTATCACCGCACTTCCAAGATCCACTGATGTAAAAGGCTTTAAAATACCTCCAAATGTTCCAACAACTGTTCTTACTCCAGATACTATACATACTCTTTCCATTATCTTTTCCTTTTTCATTTTTTATTTTTCTTTTTATTCTTCAATATAAAATCGCCATGCACAATACCAGTCTTCAGGGTGTTTATCTGGTGGACATCCTATGCACTCGGTTTTAATTCTTTTGTCTATTTCCCTTGCAAAATAAGCATATTCCACAAGACCTGCAGACTTACAGGGATAATCATCAAGACCCCTTGCCTTCCTTTTTTCCTGAACCCAGCATTTATTCATCTGAAAAACCAGGCTTTTATCATTTTCCCATATTACAGACTGAGTGTTTACATTTGAATAAAGTCTTGCACCAAGTGCTTTTTCAAGGCCTTTGAGTCCTGAATTTTCAGGAATTTCCAAAAGCTTTTTAATTGATCTTGCCTCAAAAGGTGAAAAGTTTGACCAACAGGAATCATTGCATCTTTTTGCATCATTCATTCCATGTTCAAATTCAACATCCTGAAACCATACCCCGTCATTTACAATCCAGTTTAAAGATAAAGCTTCAATGAGACTTTCCATTTTTTCCTCTTCAAGGGATAGAAGAGGAAGGGGGATGCCTTCCATTATTTCAAAATCAAAAACCTTGCCAATTTTTTTCATCTGAATTTTAAGGCTCTTGTCAAATACCCTATAAAGAGTTTCATAGGCAATGTCATCGCCCATTTGGTGTCTTACCTCTGAAAACCATAAAAAATGATGCATAACGGTTCTGTGGATAAGATCTATAGCATACTCTGCTCTTTCTTTTTTTTTGTCTTCCATTGGATAACCTCTTATTTTCTCCAGTAAAAAGAATCTTCCATCATAACTGTCTTGTCGCACTTTTTAATTGAACCATGTTTTCCAAGACTAACAGAAAGGGTGCTTTAATAAAGAATCTTGCTCTATCAATCTGCCCAAGATCAAAAGAAAATGTATTTAAAATTTCATCACCATTTTCCATAACAAAATAAAACATCCCGCCTGCCCCTATGGTGTTCTACGTTTTTAATCACTAGATATAAAGGTTGCAGGATCTGTGCCACAAACCATGCCTTCCAAGGCAAATAAAGGCAAACATTAGATAATAAAGGGTTTTAAGCTAAAAAGCGAAGAACAAAGAAAGCAAGTTTATGTAACAATCAAGTTACATAAACTTGCTTTAAAAAAGTGTTCCAGGCTGGAATTGGCGACGACAAAGACGGTTGTAACTAAAAGGTTACAAAAAATAAGAAACAGACCCCAAACTACTCTATTCCATACTTTTTTATTTTTTCAAAAAGGGTTTTTCTATGGATACCAAGAAACTTGGCTGTTTTTATTTTCTGCCATCGGTTTTGTTCAAGAGCTTTCAAAATAACCTTCTGCTCAAAATCACCTACCATACCCTGAAGATTTTTAGAAAAATCAATTTTTTCAGACATCTCACTGTCGCCGGTCTCAAAACTTTTAAGAATTCCAGCTTCTCCAATAGCAGCATATCTACTTATCATGTTCTGAAGCTCCCGTATATTTCCGGGCCATTCATATTTATGAAAAGAATCCAAGATACGGCCTGGAATTACAAGTTCGTCTTCCTGCTTTAATGAAGAAAGAAAATGATCTACCAAAAGAGGAAGATCATCCATTCTTTCCCTAAGCGGGGGAAGTTTTATGGGAATAACATGAATTCTGTAAAAAAAATCTTCCCTCATATGCCTTTCCTTTACAAGATCCTTCAGACTTCTGTTTGTTGCAGCAACAATTCTTAAGTCAGGATTTCTGACTTTTGTTGCTCCAACAGGGATAAAACCAGAACCATCAATTACACGCAAAAGTTTAACCTGCATGTTAAGGCCGATTTCTCCAATTTCATCGAGAAAAAGAGTTCCCTTATCTGCTAAATCCAAAAACCCTTTTTTATCTGAATCAGCTCCAGTAAAAGCACCTTTTTTATAACCGAAAAATTCACTTTCAATCAGTTGCTCTGAAATTGCACCACAGTTTACCGGAACAAAATCGTTTTTGTTTCTTTTGCTCAGCCTGTGAATCTCTTCTGCAACAAGCTCTTTTCCAGTACCTGACTCTCCATAGATGATTACATGGGCATTTGATTCCGCAGCTTTTAAAATAAGCTCATAAACCTTCTGCATTTTTAAGCTTTTACCAATAATATTTCCCAGCTTATATCTTTCCCGAATCGAAGACTTTAACTTTATATTCTCATTTTTAAGATTTTCAGCGTTTTCTTTTAACAGGGCTTCGTTTTGCTTTCTTTTAGTGATGTCAATAAGAATTGTTTGAACCCTGGAATTTTTGTCAAAAGGAGTTAAAAGAGGAGATGTTACACAAGAGTACCATCTATTGTCATAAGGGCTAAAAATTTCATCTTTTACTGTCTCACCACTTAAAGATTGTGAGATCTTGCACCAGGGACAGGGAGATTCAAACCCGTGAAGGAAATTAAAACATTTTCCCGGAGCACCGGTGTTACCCCTTTTTTCAAGGGCTTTATTCATAAATTCAATTTCATAATCTTCGTTAACTATGTAAATAAGTCCGTCAAAATTTTCAACAATAACCGAAAGCTGAGATCTGTTCTCCTTTAGTTTCATTTCAGCTTCTCTTCTGTTTGTTATATCCATGAATGAAGCAATACTCTTGTCAGTGCCGGGAATCATCCCTACTCTCATATAAATATATTTCAGATCACCATCTTTATCTATCACCCTGCACTCATACTCTTCAGGAATATTTTTTTTATTTTTTCGTCTCCCGTAATGATAGCTCTGCATTTTTCCAACGTCATCTTTGTAAACAAAAGCTGACCATTCCATTTTATTTTCAAGCTCCTCCTTGGAAAAACCTGTGAGCTCACAAAATTTCTGGTTTGCATAAAGGATACACATCTCATAATTAATTATAATTGTTCCTGTTCCTGTATATTCAAAAACACATTTGTACATTTCTTCATCAGAAACAAGTTTTTTAAATTTTTCATGATTGTAAATTCCAGAGTTTATTTCAAAATAAAATTCAGAAATTTTATCTAAAAATTCAGCAGCAAATTCCTTTTCAGCAGTTTCAAGAGGGACTGGGGATTCAACAACAAAATAAAGAACAAAATCCAACCTTGAATTTTCAATTTTAAAATAATTTAAACAAGTTTTTTTTTGTAAACTAAAATAATCAACAAGGATTTTTATTTTTTCTTCTGCCTGGACATTTGAAAATTTTGGATTTTTTAAATATTTTACTTCCTGACTCTCGCTTAAAACAGCAATGTCATAAAAAGATAAATCACTGATTTCAAAAAATGAAGATAGAAATTCAACAAGGCTTTTGCTGGTTGTAGCAATATTAAAACAACTTGATAAAGGGATTAAAAAACTACTATAGAAATTTGACATTAAAACCTCTTAATATTGTTTTATCTGGTTTTCAAACTCTTCATAAAAAACAAGTTTTTTACACCAAACTCTGTTTTGTTTAAGATTAATCCGGTTTTTTTACAAAAAACAATGTATAAAAAATAAAGATGGAATAAGAACAGGATAAAAACCAAATCATTCTGTTTAAAAATAAGGTGAACAAGAATTGGGAAAACCTAAAAGAACAGCTTTAGTATCAATTACTTCTTGAATAACAAACCTCGCCCTGGCCAGAAAATATTTTAAGTTCAACTTCTTTTAAACCTTTTGGGACCGCAATTTTTTGGTTTACAAAGGGAAAGCCTGAAAACAAAACTTTAGATTTGTTTTCAGAATAAACAACAACCTTAAAATCCGAAGTCAGACTGGTTACCCTGGTAAATTTTAAATATCCTTTTTCTCCAAACCAGACTATTTTAACGCCTTTTTCATGGGTGATACAATTAAACCCTGCAAATGCCCGGGGTAAAAAAAGTAAAGAACAAAACAAAACTAAAATTATTATTTTTTTCATAATTTTTTCCTTTCTATAAGATAAATGAATTCAATAAAAATTACATTTTATAGCAAGGCTTTTAAATCAAAATCTCTTTTTTTCTTCAGTCTTTGGTAAATAAACTTGATTTTTCCAATCTATCTTGTCAATTTCCTTAAATGATACTGAAACAAAACCAGTTAAACACCCTATATTTTTAACTGATTTATAAGCTGTTTTTTATGAAAGCTGTTTTTGTATCCAAATTTCTGCCGGACACAATTTAACTATAATATAAGGTATTTTTCAACCTCCTGAAATTTTAACCTTAAAGCCCATCAATTCAAGCTCTTTTTTCAATACACCCCTGTTATCTGTCTGGATTTCAATGATCTGATTTTTTACTGTTCCCCCAGAGCCAACCTTCTGCTTTAGAACTTTTGCTATTTCCTTAAGTTCGCCTTCGTTTTTATCAAAACCCAAAACAAGGGTGACCCCTTTTCCTTTCCTTCCCTTTGTCTGCCTTAAAAGCCTTATTATGCCGTCATTGATTATATTGAGTTCATCTTCCCGCTTTTTTTTCTTTTTATTACAGCTGCATTCAGACTCGGGTTTTTGACATCTGGGACAGATTTTTCCATGCTCTGTAGAATAAACAAGACTCATAATCAATCTTTTCCATATCCATCAGGATTGTTTTTCTGCCATTTCCAGGCGTCTTCTGCCATTTCTTCTATTCCATACTTTGCTTCCCAGTTTAAAAACTCCCTGGCAAGACTTGTATCAGCATAGCACCTGGCAATATCTCCGGGCCTTCTTGACTCTATGGAAAATGGAATTTCTTTTTTGCAGGCTTTTTCAAATGCTTTTAAAACCTCAAGAACAGAAAATCCTTTTCCTGTACCTAAGTTTACAGCAAAAAGGCCCGGGTTTTCGCTTATTTTTTCTATTGCTTTCAGATGACCCGAAGCAAGGTCTTTTACATGAATATAATCCCTTACTCCTGTACCGTCTTTGGTTGGATAATCATCTCCAAACACTGAAAGTTTTTTTAATTTTCCCACAGCAACCTGGGTAATATAAGGAGTAAGATTATTGGGAACTCCCCTTGGATCTTCACCTATAAGACCGCTTTCATGGGCCCCCACAGGATTGAAATATCTTAAAAGACCTATATTCCACGATTTGTCAGATTCATAAAGATCTTCTAAAATCATTTCAACCATTCTTTTTGTTTTTCCATAAGGGTTGGAAGGTTTTAAAGGAAAGCTCTCTTTAATGGGTACTTCATGGGGATCTCCGTAAACAGTAGCAGATGAACTAAAAACAATGTTTTTAACATTAAATTCTTTCATTTTTTCTAAAAGCACAATTGTTCCTGATACATTATTTTCATAATATTTAAGGGGAAATTCTACAGATTCACCCACAGCCTTATACCCTGCAAAATGAATTATAGAATTAATATTTTCGTTTTCAAAAACTTTACTTAGAATTTTTTCGTCTCTTACATCTCCGCGAATAAAATCGAGATTTTTATTGGTAATCTGCTCAACTTTTTTAATTGACTTTTCGCTGGAATTTTCCAGATTATCCAAAATTACAACTTCATAGCCTGAATTTAAAAGTTCAACACAAGTATGGCTTCCTATATAGCCGGCTCCGCCTGTAACAAGAATTTTACCCATTAAATCACCTGACTTTTTAGATTAAAAAATATGAAACACAATTCGTAACTTATAAATAAAAAAAGGCTTTTGGTAAACTCCAAAAGCCTTAATATTTTAATTTCTTAATTTGATTTTTAATTATTTACTGAACTTTTTTCTTACAACCATTCCAAACCCTAAAAGTCCTAATCCAAACAAAACCATGGTTGAAGGCTCTGGCACAGGATCAGCAAAAAGACCAAGTTCACTAACAACAGGTGCCTTATCAAGAGTTAATTTTGCATAAAGAGGTAGTTCTTTGTCAATACGATTCCAGAAACCCAAGCCAGTATCAAAAACCAAATCTTCAAGCTGAAGAGAAAAAAGACCCCCATTTCCAAAAGCTATGGGTAAAACCTCTTCCCAGGTTATTTCCCATCCCTTACTTCCACCAATCCCCAAAAAGCCATATTTCTTAAACCCAAAAGAATTAGCTAAAAAAGACTGTGTAAGCTCTGGGCTGTCAAAATCAAGAAAAGCTTCTATAGAGCGAATTTGCCTGTCATCCCTGTTAACTTTTTTTTCGTGTGTTCCTATTACTCCAAGCTTGAATCTTTCAGACTCGCCCTCATTTAAAGTAAAAGAACTGCCTGGAAGATATTCGTCAATATTTCCATATAAAAACAAAGCATCCCTGGTAGCTGACGTATCAATACGAGAATCACCACCCATAACAAAAGTATAAGAATTTGAATTTGCAACTGAAACACATAAAAATAAAAACAAAAAACTAAATAAAAAGACTTTAAACTTTTTCATAAAATTACCTTCCATAATAAAAACACCTTTTTTAAATTAAAATTTAAACAAATCAATATATCAACCCAAAACACCAATCAAGTTCAAATCAACATCAAATTAAAAACCTAACAAACAATAGGGGATAAATATTCAAAACCATATCCATAAGAATATCCGCTTTCCGATTTAGAACAGGTTTCAGCCCGCTTTGACCACCTCAACCTTGAGTCAAGGGTTTGATGCTTCTTAAAATATTTCTCCTCACTGCCATAATCAATTATTTCAATACAATAATAACTATCCGGATTTAATTTTTTATCCGTTTTTATATGGATTCCTCCCTTGCTATAGTTATAAGCAAATCCGTAATGGTAATTATCAGGCTCCTTGTTTGAACAGACTTTGACAGGAAGCTGACAGTCATATCTTTCATCCACCCTGTTGTTATCTTCTTGCATTTTTTTACTCCTTAAATTATAAAATTTTCAGCAGTGCCTCAAGCCTGTCTGTTTTTCAGGCCTATTTTGTGTAAATTCAACCTGAACCTAAGACTCACAGGGCTTGTATTTTTAAAGATAAAAGCACTCAATTAAGGTTGAAATAATTTACTTTATATTTTAGCTTAACCAATGTCAATTTTAATGCGATTACCTGGCTAGATTAAAACTTATCTTTTTTACCCCTTCTTAAATCAAGCTATAAATTTAACTATTAAAACACTTAAAAATCTTTGCTGTTAATCTATCTTTTTCCTTGAAAAGAAAGCAAAAACACAGCTTTAATCAATCGTGATTAAAAATATCTTATTAGATTCTTTTAAATCAGAATTAAAAATGATATTTAACAATATTTCTTAAACCATGAGATACTCAGATAACAATAAAAGTTTGTCTGATGATACCAACCCTGAGACTGACAAATTAAGTGTATTCATAACAACATGAAATTTAAAGGCATTAAAATGAAATTTTTACCTCTAAAAACTGTGATTTTATGCTTTCTACTTCCGCCTCTTTTCTATGTAACAACAATTTATGGTGCAACCAGATATTTCAAATCAGGTTATGAAGAAAAAATCGAAGATATTCTTCTTTTTAATTCCAGTGAAATTTATGAAGGACAAATTACTCTTGAAAAAGCTGTTGAAAAAAACATAAGTCAATTCAAGCAAAAAGATTTTTTTTTGAAAAAAAAACTTGTAAACATTGAAATATCTGTAATCGATAAATCCGGTAAAATTATTTACCCTACACTCCACCTTCCAGGAAGCAATATTGACCAAAACTTTAAGATAAACGCTTCAAAAACTGCAAAAGAAAACTTTGAAATACTTGAAAAAGGGATTGAAACATTAGTTAAATGTAATCTTTCAGAAGGTCTTAAGTTTGCCAGTGCATTAATTTATTTTACCTTGGCTTTTTCCTTTTTTTTATTTCAATACATCAAAGCTTTTAAAAATGCAGGCGAATATGAAAAGGAAAAGCTTGAACGTATAAAAAGACTTGAAAAGGAAGAAGAAAAATATAAAACCGAATTATCAACACTTGAAACTGAAAAAAGAAGCCTTGCTGAAAAAATTAACAGTCTAAATGAAAAATACAGGGAAACAAGATCAAGTGAAGAAGAAATGCTTGATGAAATAATTTCCCTGGAAGAAAAACTAAAGTCTTTCAATGATTCACAAGACAAAAAAGAGCTGGAAATTGAAGAGCTCAAAATAAAACTTGAAGAACTTGAAAAAAAAAGAAATATAATTCACAGAAAAAAAGATTTTGATTTCCTTTCCAAAAGATTTGAAACCCTATATAAGAACGTAATAATGACAAAAAAGGCATATAATGGCTTTATCGAACTTGAAGAAGAGCTTCAAATAAAGGCTGAAGAGCTTATTCATCTTTTAAACAATGATCCTGAAAAGGTTATTATAAAAAGAAAAGTATTTTCCGGGAAAAGAAGTAAAAGCTCATCTTTTGAGGTGATATTTGGTTATAATGGTCGTATTTACTTCAGTAAAAGCAAGGGCAATAAAATAAAAGTGATTCTGATAGGCACTAAAAACACCCAAAATAAAGACATGGATTACCTCCACAATTTATAGAAAAAACTATGTACAAATCATTTTACAAATTAAACAAAAAACCCTTTGAAACAAAAACAGATCCTTCATTTTTATGGCTGGGAGAAAAACACAAAGAAGCCCTTGCCACTTTAAGATACGGAATCTTGAACAATATGGGCTTTCTCCTTTTAACAGGAGATGTGGGAACAGGGAAAACAACGCTTATAAATGCACTTACAGAAAGCCTTCCTGGAAACGTAATTTATGCATATATTTCCGACCCAAATTTTGAATCGCTTGACTTTTATAATTACATTGCTTTTTGTTTAAAAATCAAAGTCGAAATAAAATCAAAGTCTGATTTTTTAATAATATTTAAAAGGTTTCTTTTAAAGGCATCTCAGGCAAACAAAAAAATACTCCTAATAATTGATGAGGCTCAACTTTTATCCCATGAACTCATTGAACAAATAAGACTTTTATCCAATATGGACAGGGGTGAAACAGATATTTTAAATATTTTTTTCATTGGGCAGCCTGAGTTTAATGAAACTCTTCTTAAAGAAGAAAACCGTGCTGTAAGACAAAGAATTTCCCTTAACTACAATATTAAGCCTTTTAACCGGAAGGAAACAAAAAAATATATTAATTACAGGCTCAAATTCGCCGGTGTAACTCACGATATTTTCTCAAATTCTGCCATAAAAAAAATTCATTCCAGCTCAGGAGGATTTCCAAGAAGAATAAACATTATCTGCGATCATTGTCTTTTGTCAGGCTTTGTAAAGGATAAAACAATAATAACCAAAAAAATTGCAGCTGAGTGTATAAAAGAATTAAGTCTTCCAAGGGAATCTCCAACAGGCAAAACCTTTAAATTAAAATTTCAGACCTCACCTGGTTTTAAAAAATTTGTTTTTTTATCAGCTGTTTTAATCTTTTTTAGTTTAATTTTCTTTGGCTCTTTAAACATGGACTCATTAAAAGGCTTTTTTCCCAAACCAATTCTAAACACCAATATCCAAAGCAAAGTTCTGGAAAAAGACAAAGAAATAAAAGTTCTTTCAGAAATTGAAACAACCAATGATTCAAATCTTGAGAAAACAGCTCCTCTTGAAACAGAACCAATTATAATCAATGAATTAGATAATAGCTTGCCACTTAAAGAAAACATTGAGGAACCTGAAAAAGAACTTGTCAAAACCCAGGAAGACAAAGAAGAACTACTTGAACAAAAAGAGGTTTTACCCAAACTACCCCCATTTGAAGAAAAAACTTTTACTTTAAGATTCAAAAACAATACCAATTATTTTGAAGACTCAGAATTCTCAAAATTTCAAGAATGTGCCGAGGAACTTAAAAAATACCCCAATTCAAAAGCTTTAGTTTCAGGACACACTGATTCCACAGGATATAGTCAATATAATATGAAACTTTCTGAGTTTAGGGCAAATATGATAAAAGGCTATCTTATAGGAAGTGGTGTAAATCCTGAAAGAATTGAGATAAAAGCAATGGGGGATAAAAAACCTTTGGAAAAAAATTCAACACCCTGGGGAAGAAAAATGAACAGAAGAGTTGAAATTTTTATTTACCAAAATCCAAACTGACCTGTGCCAAGAACATAAACTCCGAGCAAAAAATTAGTTACAGAATGCGAAATTACAGGAGAAAATAAATTTTTAGTTCTATAGTATAAAAGGGCATAAACAACGCCTGCTATTATCCCGGGAAGCCACCTATAATGCTCAAATCCGAAAGCAACTGAGACCATTATAAACGAAAACCAGGAAAAAGAAGCCACAGGAATCTTTTTAATATCAGGATCAATCAAAAACCTAAGGGCAAAAGATCTCCAAAACAATTCCTCAATTATTGGAACAGCAAGACATCCACCAAGAAAACGAATAGATATCCACAAATAAATCTCAAATTTTTTATTACTAAGCTCAAAAGGATTTAGATAATCATCATTTCCAATTAAAGGATAGAATCCTTCAAGGCCCACCCAAACCAGAAATACAAAAACCCCTGCTCCAATCGCAACAAAATCGACTTGGAACTTTATTTCTTCTTTTATTTTTTTCCAAAAATAAAACAACACCAGGAAAACAATTAATGTTTTGGCAGGATAGATAAAAATATCATCAGCCCCTGTCAGGGGGAGAATATAAGTTAGTCCGGCAAAAACCAAAAAAGGAATAATATAGGGAAGATAATCTTTTAATATTCTTTTATCCATAAGACTATTTTTTTTCAGGTATGGTTATGTCTATATATGGAATTTTTACCGAATCGTTAACTTTTATGCTTCCATTAAGATTTTTTTCAACCATCTTTTTTATCTCATCAACACTTTCCAGCTTTCTGGATAAAACCTCATCCCGATAAAGAACACATAAGCTGTCGTCTGCAACCGAAGCGTTTATATACACTTTCCCATTGCCTTCGCCATTAAAAGATTTTTGAAGAAGTGATTTAAACACTTCAAAAAGAAGATCGTAATCAGCTTTTATCACAACCTTTCCTGCAAAATGAGCCGAGATCTCCTTATCCTTGAAATCAGGTTCTTTCACAAGGGATTGGATAAGTTTTTCAAAATTAACATTTGTTGGATTGAACTTTATCCTATTCTTGCCATAGAGAGCATCCTGAAGTTCAAGCTCTAAGGCAAAAAGCTGTAATGAAGTTTTTTCTCCTATCTCCACTTCAAATTCATCATCATCTACCAATCCCATGGTCAATATACCATTTTGCTCTTTTATCCAGATTCCGTTTTTTAATATTTTTTTTCCTGACATTAGGATCCTCCTGAATTTATACAGCTTTGGTTGCCAAATTTACACTGTCTTGCTTGCTTAAGCTAAAAATTAAAATAAAGACTATATTCATTGCCTAAAAAAAACAACAAAATACTTCTTTTGTCCCTGAAGATAAATAAAACAGGATAAACCGGAAAACTAAATCAATTTTTCTAATCCCACTGAGGAGTCAAAATATCTGTATCATCTACAAGTTTTTCAGGAAAATTCAAAATATTGACTTCGGGAGATTCTAAATATTCAATTGTTTTTGTTTTTGCTCCAAGCCCGTTTAAAATTACTTCAATTTCTTTTTTAATTTCACTTTTCACACCTAATTTAAGGGCAAGTTCAAAATTTTCTTTTGCTTTTGATAATTGCCCAAGCTTAAAGCACACAAGCCCAAGATGATATTTTAAAATTGGATTTTCAGGGGAAAGAAGTTCGGCTTTTTCAAACATCCACAGACTCTGGGAATATGCACCTTTTAAATAATAAATATAGCCAAGGGTATCACAGATAAATGCCTTTTCTGAATCAAGCTCATAAGCTTTTCTTGCATAATCAAGGGCAATATCAAGCTCTTTTTCTGAAATTGCAAGAACCCAGGCATAATTACTCATTAAAACAGAAGAATTCTGGGTAAGTTTCAATCCTTTTTCATAAATCAAAACTGCTTTTTCAAAAGAGTTTGTCTTATAGTAATAATCTCCTAGCTCAAGAATACATTCTTTAGAGCTAGGAAATTTTTTCAGACCTTCCAGAAGAATTTTTTCTGTTTCTTTTAAATTACCTAAATCTTTATATATAGAAGCAAGTTTAAGATAAGTTCCCTCAAAGGCAAAACCTTGATCAATTGCCGTTTTCAAAAAAAACTTGGCTTTTTTAGTGTTATTTAGTTTTATGGCAAAACAGGCAAAAATATAATTGGTTACAGGATTTTTATTTACCAAAGAAATATTTTTATCCAGCTCCTCTGATGCAGCCTTTTGTTTTTCTGTCTTTATAAGAAGTGAGATATACTGAAAAAAAACTTCTTCAACAAACCCGTTTTCTTCTAAAACAGTCTTATATATAGAAATTGCAGAATCATAATCTTTTAAAGCTTCTCTAGCTCTACCAAGAAAAAAACCTGAAGATAGTTCTCTTTCAATTTCAAAGGCCTGAAAAAACAAATCTGATGCCTTTTCAAAATCTTTTTTCTCAAAAAAACAAAGACCTTTTAAAATACTGTATTTGGGATTAAAAAAATCTAACTCGCCAATCTTTTCAAGATATTTCAAGGAAAGTTCAATTTCTTTAAGTTTATAATGAAGCAAAGCCATCAAATAAAGCGAGTCCTGATGATTTGGAGAAAGGGTAAGAGCTTTTGTAAGGCTATTTTCAGCCAGCTTGAACTGACCTCCTGCAAAATAAGCAGTGCCAAGAAGAAAATTTGTATTAACAAGATAAGATTTTTTTTTACATGCGTCTTTTAAATATAAAACAGCATAGGAACTTCTACCTTTACAAAGCCAGTATTTACCCATGATCAAATTGTAATCAGCTAAATCTTTGGATAAAAGACGTATTTCTTCAATCAGCGGCTCAGCTTTATCAAGTTCTTTAAGACTAATAAATGCATCTGCAAGAAAAATTTTAAATTCAAGATTATCCGGATACTCCTTTACATATTGACTAAGAACTTCAGAAACTTTTTCAAACTGATTTGTTTTAAAATAAAAACTGCAAAGATGGCTTTTAAATCCAAGGTTTGACTTATCAGAAAAAACAGCTTCCAAAATATTTTTTTCTGCCAGCTCAAAATCGCCCTTAACAAAATAATAATCTGATAAAAGCAAATTCTCTTGAGGTGTTAAAATATAGTTTTTTATAATTTTTGAAATATATTTTTCTGCCTCATCTAAGTTTTTTGTTTCAACAAGCCCCATGGAAAGTTTGATAAAAGCCTTTGCACTTCCATTTGATAATAAAACAGCTTGTTTATACATTTCACAAGCTTTTTCAGCCATACCTGAAACAAGGTAAATATCTCCTGATAAAAAATAATAATCTAAATCCCCAGCCGCAAAAGAAGAAATTTCTTTAAGGAGTTTATCTGCCTTCTTTATTTCCCCTTTTATAATGTATAGTCTTATTATATCTTTTTTTATTTCATATTGATTCGGATTTTGTTGATCTGACCGGATAAAGTATTCAAGGGCTTTATCCATATCTCCAAGCTTTAAAAAGGCTTTTCCTGCTTTATAAAGAAGGGAGGCATTGTCCGGATTCTTATGGTAGCCTCTGTTCCAACAGGCAATAGCATCATAATAAAGCTGATTTTCAAAAGCCTGATCACCTTTATCTTCAAAATACAAACTTTCATCCTTTTTACAGGAAAAAACAAATAACAAACAAAAAAACATAAAAAACAAAGAAAGTTTTTTCATCTTTCAGGCCTGCCGATTATAAAAACAAGAAACAATCCAGCTAAAACAGAAAAAAAGAAAATTTCATATTTTTTGGTTTTTATAAATTTTAAAATTCCAATAAAAAATGTAAATATCCAGGGTGGCTCTGTGTTTATAACTGGGCTTTTATCCAATTTGATATTTTCTAAAAAATCTTCTTTTTCCAGATACTTATTCTCCAAAGCCGAAGAATAGCTATAACCAAAACTTTTAGCTTCAGTTTTTAAACTATTATTATTATTGATAATTGAATCAGCTATCAAATCAGCCCAGGGACTGGAATTTAAAATACCTTTGAGTTCTTTATCTATATTTGTTTTTGAAAGATAAATCTCTTTTTTGTTATTGATTGCAGGTGATTTTAATTTTTCTTTATTTTTCTCAATAAAAAAATGCAGGCTATCCATGCTTAAAAGAACAACAGCCTTTTTTTTAATTTCTTCATACTCTTCCATGAGATTTTTAATTCTTAAATTTACTGCGATCAGCCGATCAAGATATTGTGAAGGTTCCACAGCCTCTTTTGAAAACCGAGACAATGGAATATCTATATTTACTGAACCTGCCAAAGGTATTTTCCTTGAAGACACAAGAACAGGTGTCAAACATTTTTCATTATGAAAGTTTTCATAAACAGCATAACTGCCTGAACAAAGTTCATCTTTATTTTTTTGACAATTCAGAAAAAAAAAGGCATCATTGATATCATTTTCAGCATGCCAGCAAAAGCAACTGAATTTAAATAAAATCAGTGTAAAAAATATAAAGTAAAATCCTGAACGAAGAATATAGCTATTTATACTTTTGTCCGGTTTTTCAATTGACATAAAGAATGATTCCATAATAATTAACAATACTTTCGTGTTAACATAAAAAAATTAACTTTGTCCACGCTTTTTAAAATCTCCGGAGGATATAGAATGAAGTTTTTAATGAGGGTTTTCTTGGCTTGTGCTCTAATTTCATTTAGTTTTGCCTGTACTGATAAACAAACAAAAAAAGAAAGATACCTCAATAAAGGAATTAAATATTTTAGTTCAGGAGAATATAAAAACGCAGAACTTGAACTAAAGAATGCAATAAAAATTGATAATAATTATCTTGAAGCTCTTATCAAACTGGGAGAAACTTCTTTAAAACTTGGAAACCCTCAACAGGCATTTTCCATGTTTGCCCAGGCTGAAAAAATTTCACCTGAAAACAATGAAGTTTTAATAAACCTGGCAAAAATTTACTTTCTTGGCAAAAAACCTGAAGAGGCTCTTTTACGGACAAAAAAACTCCTCAGCTCAGAACCTGACAATATAGAAGGTCTGTATCTAAAAGCAGAAATTCTATTCTCGCAAAAAAACTACCTTGAAGCCGAACAATACTTTAAAAGAGTAACAAATCTTGATGAAAATCATACTTCTTCTATCCAAGGACTTGCGAAATTAAGTATAATAAACAATGATTTAGAAGCTGCTGAAAATTATCTAATAAAAGCTGTGAATACAGCACCCAATGAAAGTGGCCCAAGATATGTACTTGCAGGCTTTTATATTTCTTCAAAAGAATTTGAAAAAGCTGAAAATCAACTTATTCAAAACTCTGAAATAAAACCAAAAGACTCTGATGTCTTCCTTTTCCTTGGAAATTTTTATCTAAGAACAAATAATACTGAAAAAGCTGAAAAAGCATACATTAAAGCTGTTGAAAATGCTCAGGATAATATACGACCCTACCTTGTTCTTGGAAGATTTTATGACATTACTCAAAAAGACGACAAAGCTATTGAAATATATAAAAAAGCTATTGCAGCTAACCCTGATAGCCCTGATGCAAAGATTACCCTGGCAAGATTTGAATACAAAAATAAAAATATTGAAAAAGCTGAAAAAATTACTTCTGAAATTCTTAAAAAAAGGCCAAACCTGCTCTCTGCAAGGATTCTTAAAGCTGAAATACTTCTTTACAAAAAAGAGTTCAGAGAGGGCCTTGATATTTTAACTCAACTTGAAAAAGAAGAGCCAAATTCAGAAAGAATACAATACTTTATCGGCATTGCCTACATTGGACTTAACAGGACTGACCAGGCGGCCCCTTTTATAGTAAAAGCAATAGAGCTTAACCCGTCATATATAAAAGCAAGACTACTTTTATCAGAAATCTATATTGAACAAAAATCCTTTGCCCTTGCAAAAAACCAAGCTGAAGAAGTTCTTAAACTCAATCCCAGAGATCTAAGAGCTTTAATGATTCTTGGAAACTCAAATCTTGCAACAGGACAAACTCAGGAAGCTCAAAAAAACTATAAAAGAATTACAGAAATAGACAATAAAAACGCCTTGGCATTTTACAACCTGGCTGTAATTAAAGCAGAAGAGCAAAACTTTGAGGAAGCAGAAAAGCTTTTAATCAAATCTGAAAGTGTTAATAAAGACTTTCTTGAGCCACTGGTTTTACTGGTTAAGATTAAAATATTCCAAAAAAAGTATAAAGAAGCAGAAAAATTATGCACCGATAAAATAAACAATTTAACAAATAACAGCCTAAAAGCTTTTGTTTTCAACTTAAAAGCCGGACTGGCCCTTGCACAAAATAAAGTTGACCAGGCAAAAAATGATTATATGGAAGCAATAAAGATTTTCCCTGACTATCTCCCTTCTTATAGTGCTCTTGCATCAATTTATCTTTCAAAGAAAAATATTGATGAAGCTAAAAATCAGTATAATAAAATACTTGAAAAAAACCCTTCATCCCCAACAACTCATATGATGCTCGGGATGATTTACGAGTCAGAAAAAGAATATAACAAGGCTGAAGAGCATTATAGAAAAGCTCTTGATGCAAACAAAGACTTTGCTCCTGCTGCAAACAATCTTGCATTTCTTCTTGCAGAGAAAAAAGGAGAATTTAACGAAGCTCTTGACTATGCATTAAGAGCAAAAAAAATAATGCCTGAAGATCCTGCTATTATGGACACCCTGGGCTATGTTTACTACAAAAAAGAACTTTACGGAAATGCTGTTGGCGAATTTTCAGACAGCCTGAAAAAAGCTGAAAACCCTGTAGTTTATTATCACCTTGCTCTTGCGTATGAAAAACAAGGCAAACCAGAACTTGCTAAAAAACAGCTTGATCTTGCTTTTAAGCTCAGTGAAACTTTTGAAGGTTCTCAAGAAGCTAAAAAACTTTATGAAACTCTGAATTAAAAAGTACCCTGTCAGTAAAACTGTATTTAAGGATAAAGAAAATGAAACATTTCAAATTTTCACTGCTTTTATTGTTTCTAATAAGTGTATTTGCAAAGCCTGTTTTTTCTGAAAAACTAAATGCAGAAGAAATAGCATACAAATCTTTTCATAGAGACCGGGGGACAAATTCTGTTTCATCTTCTCAAATGGTTTTAATTGATGAAAACGGTAGAAAAAGAACAAGAAATTTTACAGTAAAAAGATATTTGGAAAACAAATTGGAACATCAGTTGATAAGATTTTTGACTCCGGCTGATATTGAAGGTACAGGATTTCTTGCCATTGAGAAAAAAGGATATGAAACCGACCAGTTTCTATATTTACCAGCCCTTCGTAGAACAAGAAGAATTGTTTCTTCTCAAAAAGATCAGCGATTTGTCAACAGCAATTTCACATATGAAGATATGGAAAGGCACCCCTTAGAAAACTATACTTACGAGCTTCAGGGGGATGCAAAAGTAAACAATATTGACAGCTATATTCTTTTAGCTGTACCCAAACCCGGAACCCAATCCCAATACAGCAAAACAATAAGCCTGATCCACAAAGAGTCATTTACTCCGATTTTGATTAAATTTTTCAATAAAAAAGATCAACATGTAAAAACCTACAAAGTTTTAAAATTCAATAAAATTCAAGGAATCTGGACAGAACTGACTGTTTCAATGGAAGATATTACCAAAAATCAAAAAACATATATAAATACAGAAAAGATCATTTACAATACTGATCTCAATAAAGAAGAAGTTTCTCAGAAAACACTTGAATACTATTAAAAAACTTTAAAAAAAATGACAAAAACAAAATTTCCAATATTTTTTTTAATTTTTTTCTTTTGCTTTTCTGCAAATGTTTTTGCAGAAGCTTTAAGTGTTGTTCAAAATATTTCTTTTTCCAAAAAAAACAAATATGAAAAACTCACAATTTTAATAAAACATACCCCAAATCCAAATATTTTTATTCTTGAAAATCCAAAACGCCTTGTAATTGACCTTCACAATTCAAAAATACCCCAAATAATTACCAAAAAAAAGGTAAATGGAGATAAGGTAAAACAAATAAGAACCAATCAATTTAAAAAAAACACTTCAAGAATAGTTCTTGATTTAAAAAATGATGCTGATTTTGATTATAAATCAACCTTAGATACAAAAAAACATTTTTCCAAATTGAACGTTTTCATTCTTTCCAAAGGACAAAGTTTCCCTTTAGAAAACACAAATATTAAAACAAAAGACAAAGAAGTAGAAACAAAAGAACTGGAAAAAAAATCCCCAACTCCCCCCCTCAAGACAGAATCTCAAATCAGCGGATTTGATTTTCAAGAAGAAACAGAAGAAATAATTTTTGCTTTTGACAATTCAGCAGCAGAAGGTATTTTCAGCGAAGTTTCTTCTGCGGAAAAAAAGGATTTTAAAATTTCAGGAATTATAAAAACAAAGGCAACAAGAGATACAAAAAAATCAAGGGACAAAATAAAAAACAAAACAAGCTTTAGAAATAAAACTATTGTTGAAGCAAAATACAAAAAAACCCTTACCTGCTCAGTTCTTTCTGATTTTCTCTATTTTGGGGACAATGAAAACTTCAATGAATATGATTTTGATATTTATGAGCTGACATATAAGTATTTTGGTCCCAAAATATCTTTTTCCCTGGGTAAACAAATAATAAGATGGGGAAAAACAGATCAACTAAGCCCGGTTGACACTCTTAATCCTGAAGATATGAGAGAATTTGTGACTTCTGATTACGAAGACAGAAAAATTCCTTTATGGATGGCAGATTTAAAGCTTTTTTCAAACTTTGTTAATCTTGAGTTCTTGTATATCCCTTTTTTTAAAAAATCAAAACACAATAATTTTGAAACCGACTGGTCAAGGTTTCCCCACCTTAAAAAAGAAGTAAAACAAAGCAGCTTACCACCGCCAGTCAAAAACTATTTCAACAACCTTGGAATAAGCGAAAATGAGCCGGAAAATGAAAATGAATACGGAATAAGGCTTTTCAAAACAATCAAAAGCCTTGATTTTGGATTCACCTGGCATAAATTTAATGAAGATGAGCCTTTTATTTCCAACTTTCCCATTAAGAATATAAATATCAACGGAGATTTCTCTGTTGATAAAATATCTTCTTCGATTAGTCCAGCTGACCTAACAAATGAAAAAATTGTAATGGATTATAAAAAAGCCAATGCCTATGGATTTGAATTTGAAACAATAATTTCAGGATTTGGATTAAGAGGTGAGGCTTTGTGGCAAGACAAAAAAACATTTTTAAAATCAGACCTCACATCTGTAAGAAGCCCTGTCTTTACCTATGTTTTGGGGGCTGACTACCTGGCCCCGGGGAATACATATTTTAATATTCAATTCGGTCATCAGTATTTAAACGACTATGTGGAAGAAATTATTTATGCTGACAAAAATGATTATTTTTTATTTGGAGAAATCAGCAAAGACTATCCAAATTACTGGACTAAAATAGCACTTGAGTATTTTTTATATCTAAACACAAGCTCAAAATACTTTTCTCCAAAAATTGAATACAGCTATTTTAAAAACATAGAACTGTCTGCAGGGGCAAATCTTTTTTATGGAAACTACAAAACAGGATTTGGAAAACATCAAGATAACAGTCAGTTATTTCTAAATGTTAGATACTTTTTCTGATTTCCAGATTTATCAAAGCCACCGCATTCAATCAACCCTTTGTATACTAAATATTTTTTTTTACATTTTGCTCAATAAAATGTTGTAATTTTTTATTATTTTATATAGTATCGAACTTAACTATTATTTATTATCCAAACTTAAAAAAAAGGAAAAGACTATGAAACAATCATTTTTAGTATTTTTATTAACTTTATTTTTATGCGGGTCAGTTAGTGCTTATACTGTAAACTTTGACCCTGACGGAACAGGTTCAAATTTTTATAATGTTCATATCATGAATTTAGGTGGTATATCTGAGGGAAATTTATACAACAGCTTTCAATCTCATATTTTCAGCTTCCAGGATAAAACAACTGGAGCATTCACAGAGACATTTACCCAGTCACTTAATACCATCCAGGATGAATATGGTGTAGAAACAAACCTTTTTTCTAAAAACCTTTTACTAGATATCACCTTTGCAGGACAGTATGTTAGCGACAGTGAAATTTATTTCACCAGTGGAAATGTTGTGATGTATAAAGATATGGACTCCTCTAACAACTTTGAAATTGCAAATGACACTAAAATTGCAGAATTAAGTTACACAGAGAGCTTAGTAAGTGAGCTTACTGGTAGCCTGATAGGAGTAGGAAACGATCGTCTTTCAATGAAAATTGACATAGCTTTTATGTTTGAAGACATTAACCCTGACTTTTGGGGAGCAACAGAGCAAGATCTTGTAGACAAAAAATGGTTATTCAGTATGGTTGGAAGTAGAATCAACCAGACAAGTCTTTTCGACTTAGGCCCTACTACCAATGAGTATATGATAGGATGGAATGCTCCTGGATCATCAGTACAGTTTGACGCTGTTCCTGAGCCATCAACAATGATTCTTCTAGGACTTGGTCTTCTTGGCCTTGCAGGTATCGGCAGAAGAAGAATGAAAAACTAATTTAAAGTTTTTCAAATATCAAAATTAAAAGAGGGTAATTTTTTACCCTCTTTTTTTTATTTTCTTTTAACTAGCAAAAAATCCTAGTTCTTATCAAGATAACAATTTAAAACATTATCCAGATAATTCTCAGGAAAAGGCAAATCAATATTATATTCACTCAAAAGCTTAACTGTTTTTTCATTGGAAAAAGATTGCTCTCCTTCAAGATAATCTAAAAATACAGGCAAAGTCTTTATTGCATTTTTATATTCCTTTGGAACAAAAGAACGAAGCATAGGAAGTAAAGACTTAAAAACAAAAGAAGGAATAAAAATTGTTTTTGGAATTTTAATTCCTTTTTTAACAAAAGCTTTTTGAACTTTTTTTCTCAGGTCATAAATATATATTGATTTTTCAGGGCCAGAACATTCATGAAGAATTCTTCCTTTTGTAATATCAGTTGTGCTAGACCAAATTATTGCTTTTGCAACATAATCAACAGGGATTGTATCAAGCTTTGTTGAACCGGTTGAAGTTGTAATTCCTGAAGTCCTTTTTCCGCTCAAAAATTCACATAAATGATAAAAAATCTGGAAATGAATAATACTGCCGTCAGCAGAATTACCCACAACCATGCTGGGCCTATGAACTGTTATTGGTAAATCATACTTTTCACAATTTTTTCTTATATAATCTTCAGCATCTGCTTTTGCCTCCTCATAAGTATTGTGAAACTCTCTTTTATCAGTTATCCATGTTTCAGGAACAGCTCCCCTTATTCTCCCTCCAACACCAACAGTACTTATAAATTCTGATTTTTTAAAACCAACGCCCTTTTCAAGGCATTTTCTTGTAAGTTCAACCAGACTTTGTGCAGAATTGACAGAATATTTTTTGGCCTCTAAAATATCAAGATTCATTCTTACATTTCCTGCACAATGAATTATGTGAGTGCAGTTGTCAGTTAGCATCTCATAGTCTGAATCACTCAAGCCAAAATTATTTAAACGAATATCTCCCTTCAACGGAAAAAACCTTTTTAATTCATCAGGTTTATCTTTTATTTTCCAATAATTATAAACCTGTTGGGTTTTTCTTTTTAAATCAGCATCATTTTTTGCAAATATCAAAAGATAAAAATTAACTTCTTTATCTTTGATAAGCTGCTTCACAACTTCACTTCCAACAGAGCCTGTTGAACCGGTTATGAAATAATTTTTCATGGCACACCTCTGATTAGATTATTATAAAAACAGTTTGATCAATCTGAATACACTCTTTTGAAAACCCTTTTTTATCCAAAAAATCGTAAATCTTATTTATTTCAGATTCATAATTTTTTTCTATAACTTTTCTTCTTAGCTTTAAATTACTTGTCACTTCATGACTTTCTTGACTGAATTCACTAAATTTCACTATAAACCCAACTGGCTTTTTATAATCGGGTAAATGCTTTATTTTAAAAAAGATATCATCATTAATCTCTTTTAAAATTTCGTTAATGGAAAACTTGCCTTTTTCATTAAAAAAATCTTTTGAAACAGCAAGAATTGAAACAATGAATTTTTTTTGTGCTCCCGAAACAACAGCCTGCTCAATATATGAAATTTCTTTTATAATATTTTCAATTCCAGCAGGAGCAATCTTTCTTCCGGTTGAAGTTTTAAATACTTCTGATTTTCTTCCCTCAATAATCAAATATCCATCTTCATCTTTTCTGACAAAATCTCCTGTTGCAAAAAACCCTTCTTCATCAAAGGTAAATTCATCTTTATTCTTCCCATAATAGCCGGAAAAAAGACCTGGCCCTTTTATTAAAAACTCCCCATCCGGGGCTATTTTTATTATATTTTCAGAAAGAGGTTTGCCAACAGTACCAAACTTAAAATTTTTTGAGGTATTAATGGAATTTGGAATTATATTTTCGCTTATCCCATAAGCCTCAAGAACCAAAAAACCCATAGCATGGAATTTTTCAAGAAGCCACAAAGGCATAGGTGCGGAACCGCTTATCATATATTTAAGATTATCACCAAAAATTGACCTGATTTTTTTTAAAATCAAAGCATCAAGTATTTTGTAAATATAAAATGTTAAAAAAGGTGTTGTTTTTTTATTTCTTAGATCCGTTGAAATAATTTCACCTTTTTTTATTGAGTAATTAATAAGAAACCTGGCTACCTTACTTTTTTTGTCAATTTCTGATTGAATACCAAAATAAATTTTTTCAAAAACCCTTGGAACTCCAATAAAAATATGGGGATTTATTTGGGGAATCAATTTGGCAATTTTTTTGGGATCTTCTACAAAATAGTTATTAGCACCAATCTCAATTGCACAATAATTAATCATTCTCTGGAAAAGATTTGCCAAAGGAAGCCAGCAAACAAGATTTGTTTCACTATTTAAATCATCAAAAGCATTAATCACAGACCTGCAAGCAGCTAAAACCTGTTCGTGTGTATATAAAACTGCTTTTTGCTCTCCTGTTGTACCTGATGTAAAAATCATTGTAGCAGGACTTTTCAAATTTATATCAACTTCAGGAAAGGCTTTTCTTTTCAGCTGATTAAGAGAAAATATATTATTACTGGATTCAAAATCAGCTCCATCAATAAAAACAACAAATCTTAACCTATTAATAGTTTCTTTGTTTAATTTTTCCAAAAAGCTGGGATCTTGAACAATAAGTCCTTTGACAGAACAAAGGCCAACATTTTTTTCAATGCTTAAAAGATCTTCACCAGGATCAATACCAACTACAGTACCTCCGGCAATCAGTATCCCCATTTGAATATATTCCCACAAAAGAGATGTGGGAGCTATGAGAGCAATATTATCACCTAAACGCAAACCTGCATTAAACAGTTTCTCAGAAATTTCAAAGGCAGAAACATAAAATTTTGACCATGAATGCCCTTCCCATTGACCTTTTTCATTTAAAGTAAAATGAGCCGTTCTTTCTGGCGATTTTTCAACTCTTTTTTTCAGCATATCCGGAATGTTTTTATACATACTAAATCCCCTTTTTCCTTATGAAGGAAGTTCAGGATCATAATATCCCCTTGGCTTAGTTATTTTTAAATCCTTTTCATTTATTCCAAGCCAATCCATACTTTTTTTTGCATCTTTACCAAGAAAAACCATGTTTTTGATCATAAAATTAACTATAGGAGTCATTATTTTCCAGTATACTCTGCTTGCCTTTCCATCTCTTATCAATTGAGAAAACTCTGGATGATATGGATTATAGCCAAAAAACTTCAAATCTGAATACATCAAAAGCCAGTTAATAGGATAATTGCTGTAAATCGGATTGGCATGTTTTTTAGATTGGACAAGTCCCTTTTCAACAACAAACTTCATAACTTCATCCTGATTATAATCCCAGGCATGAAAAGGAGCCAGGTATCTTGGAAAATTTGTTCCTTTTGGATATTTATGGGGATTGTAAAAAAGCTCAATTTCCTCATCAGTAATAACATTGTCTTTAATTAATCCAGGAGGTGTCCAGTCTGTTTCACAAATTAATTTTCTTGAAAACTCATATGTCATTCTTTCCGGTTCAGGCTGTCCCGGTGAATATCCAGCTAATATCAAGGGTATATTTTTTTCTATGGCAAGTTTAATTGCATCTCCTTCAAACAATGGAGCATAAACATATGAAATAGTATAAACAGCGCCACGTTCCTCTTGATTTTTTAAAAGGTAACTGAAAATTTTTCTATAAAAACTTTCTGGTGGAGAATCAGAATAATGCCTGATATCAATTTTGCTTAAACATCTCTTAATATTTTCCTGAGCTATATCTGGAATGCTTATATTTGTAGTGTAGCCAAGAACTTTCAAGCCATATTCATATTTAAGTTTATAGGCTAAATAAAGACTGTCCTTGCCTCCGCTTATAGGAACCAGGCAATCATATTCACCCTTTCCTTTGCACTCTGAAAGTGCTTTTTCCAGGTCTTTTTTCCATTCCTGCCTTAATTGTTCATTTACTGCATAGTCTGACTTTTTATCTCCCCTGCAAAAACTGCAGATACCTGTACTGTCAATATTTGCTTCAGGAACTTTTTCAGGCAGTAGACAAATTTTACAAGACTTCATCAGCAATCTCCCTATTTTTTATTTTATATGTAAACAAAATCAAAGACGGTAAAAAAAGCAAATCCCCAATAACAGCAGTAACCATTATTATTGAGCATAAAAGACCAAAATATATGGATGGAACAAAGGAGCTGAGAACAAGGGTTCCAAATCCAATGGTTAAAATAAAAGATGAAGTGATTATTGCTTTTCCTTTATCCATAATTGTAAGATCAACAGCTTGTGAGGCAGTGGCTGATACTTTAGAATACTTGGAATAAGTAGTTAAAAAATGAATTGTGTCATCAACTGCTATCCCCAGTGCAACCGCAGCTATAAGAGCTGTAGCTGCATTTAAGGGTATCCCAAAAAAACCCATGATCCCAAAGTTGATTATAATTGGTAAAAGATTAGGTATTATACTCAGGAAGCCAAGTTTAAAAGACTTCATTATTACAAACATAATGCTGATAATAATAAAACCCGCAATAAAAAGACTCCAAATCTGACTTCTTACCAGACTGTCTATCATAATAACATCATTGAAAACCCGTCCTGTTATTCGAACACTAAAACCATCAAAACCTGACTGCTCAATGTAAGCATTTATTTTTTGGATTATTATCTTTTGTTCTTTTGTTGAATCTTCAGAGATTCTAACAGAAATTCGTGCATGGTCAAAATCGTTATTAATATATTCTTTTATATCATCAGAATCATAAATTAAGAGATATTGAGAAACCATCTCTCTTGATTCAGGAATTATTAAAAAATCATCATTTTCATTGTGAAATGACTTGTTCATATCTTTTAAAAAATCAACAAAGGAAAGAGTTTTATCCACTCCTTTTATTTTGTCCATATAAGTCTGAATCTTTTCAATAACTTTTAAGGCCTCAGGCTCCTTAAAAGCATCTTCTTTTTTTCCTTGAATTGATATGTCAAAAGTTGAAAGGCCGGCAAGATTTTCCTTGATAAATTGGTTGGATTTCTGAATATCGCTATTCTTTTTAAAATATTCTATAACATTTGTTTCTGTGCTTATATCTAAAGTAAAATAAACAGAACCAGCAATAACTGAAAATCCAATAAAATTAATGAGCATAAAATGAGATCTTACAGTTTTAGAAATTAAACCTAATAATTTATCTAGATTTAATATAGATTTTCTTTCAACAGCTTTTTCAAATGGTACTAAAAGAAGCATTGAAGGAAGAAAAGTAAATGCAAAAACAAACTCAAAAACCATACCTATGGTAGCAGCTTTGGCAAAGTCTTTTATTGGTGGAATTTCACTTACATATAAAGATGCAAAACCAATAGCTGTTGTAAAGCTTGTCAAAAAACACGGCAAAAATAATTTTTTTAAAATAACAATGATATTTGCTCTTTTTTCACTTTTTGTTTCAAAAGAATAATTACCCAAATAAGAAAATATATGTACAGTGTCGCACAGAGCAAGTGCCATAACAAGAGGAGGAATTATTGTTGTTACATTATTGATGCTTATACCCAGATAATAAAAAACACCCATTGTGCAAATCATACACAAAGAAATGCTTGAAAAAGACAAAAAAACAAGCCATAAGTTCCTGAAAATTAAAAAAATTGCTATGGTAATAAAAAGGTAGGTTACTGGGATAAAATTTTTAAGATCCTTTTGCATCAAATGGCTTAAATAATAATTTGTGATTGTCCAGCCACCAATAAATACTTCTCCAGTTTCAGCTTTATATTCGGCTAATTTACTTCGACATTTATTTATTGTTTTTTTTCGATATTCACTATCCCCGGTATTTTCATAAACATAAACTATAATGGCTCCTGTTTTCCCATCTTTTGATATAAAATTTTTTTCAAACAAAGGATTGGATAAGGCTTCATCTTTCAAATTCTTTAATTCATCTTTGTCTTCCGGTATGGTTTCCAAAAATTTTTTAACAATAAAAAACTCATTTTCGCCAAGAGTATGATCAATGTTGGAAAGACTTTTTACCTCCCTTACCTCTTTTAAGCTTTCCAAATCTTTGGTTATTAATTTAATTGTTTTTAAATTCTTTGAAGTAAAAATATCTTTCTTTTTAAAAGCAATTATAAAGAACTCATCATTTTCAAAAAGTTTTTTAAAAGAATCATAAAACTTTATATCCGGATTTTGTTTATCATGAAAATAATCTACATTATCTTCAACTTTAACCTTTCCAAGCTTGATCAAAAAAGGAAGGGTTAAGATCAAAGATAAAATGATAACTACGTACCTGTTAATAAAGATTTTCATCTATAAACCTTCTGATTTTATTATCCTAAAAATAAAGAAACTGACCATAATTTGAGTTGACATTAAACATTTTAAGATTAATAATAAAACATTCTTTCTTTTAATTCAAACTCAAAACAGAGTAAATATTAATGATAAAAAATAGCCAACAATACGGTAACTTCCGCTTTGGTATCGTTGATGACGAAAATATCAAAAAAGATACTTTCAAAATGCGTTATGAAGTTTATGTTGAAGAATTCGGATTTGAAAAAAAAGATGACCACCAAGACGGGCTTGAAACTGATGAATTCGAAAATGAAGCAATTCATATTGCATGCCTTAACAAATCCGACTCTGTTGTCGGAACCATAAGATTGGTTCTAAACTCACCAAAAGGATTTCCCATTGAAGCTATTCCAAACTTAACTTTTGTTAGAAAAAAACCTGACAAGGATAAAATAGCTGAAGTTTCCCGGTTAACAGTTTCAAAAGATCTTAGAAGACGCAAAGAAGATGGTGCCTATGGCATAGAATCCTACCTGACCAAAAAAGAAGGCGGTATTTTACCAGACGATGGAAAAATCCCAAAAGAAATGTTAGGAAGAAAAAATCCTATAATTATTTTAGGTCTGTGTCAGATTATGTATCATGAAAGCAAAAGAAACGGCATCACTCACTGGTATATGATAACAGAAGATAAACTCTTTTTTGCCTTAAGAAAATACGGTTTTATTTTTCATCCTATAGGTGAAAAGATTTTTTATCACGGATGGAGAACTCCCTACTTAGGCATAGTAGACGAAATTGAAAAAGAACTTTACCGGATTGATCCCAATATGTTTGAAGTAATGATGAATGGCTTGGAACCAGAATTTTACCCTGATTTTTACAAAAAAATTAAGGGCTTATAAACAAACAAGTTCTAAAAAAACAATTCTTTTCATATTTGTATCTAAATAAATTTATATTTTATTTAAAATAGAAATAATATTTTAATAAAATTTAAGATATATGTTGTTTAAATCAAAAGTTTTTAATATAATCATTGCCATATAATTTAACAAAAAATTGAAAGGAAATGCTATGAAAAGATTTTTATTAATCATCACTGTCACATCGTTATTTTTATTGTTTTCTATTTTATCAACTTCTGCTGCACCAATAAACAATTGGAACTTTAATATCCAATATGGTTTTTCAGCCTATAACAGTGGAGTAGAAGGACTTAACCCTAATCCTGAATACAATAACCTTCCAACAAAATTGAAGTGGGGAACTAAAGGATGGATCACAGGTACCTATTCTTCCCACAGCTCTATCTCTGTTAATCCTGGCTCAATTAACTCAACAATAGGATTGGGAGAGGAAAAAAGTGGAATAGTTTTAACACATGAAAATAATCCAATATCCACAAGGATTTTCCACACTACAAACTATTTAGAAACAGCAACTCTTTCTTCAAAACTTACAATAACTCCTGAAGGATTAACAGGACAAAGCTGGGATAAATATTTTGATATTCAATTTTTTGAAACACCAAATAACAGTAACCACCCAAGCGATATCTTCATGGTTTCAGGTTTCGATTCTCTTATACAAACCTTTGAAATTGAAGGCTATACTTATGAAGCAATCTTTGGTGTTGAAGACTTTGACCCATTGACTCAATATCAAAAAAGCCTATTAGGACTTGATACTTCATTGGATTATTTTGGTTTTGTAACTCCAGAGAATCAGTCTACATCAAAAGACAGCTGGTTTTCTATAGACCTTATATCAGGCCCAGGAAATCCTGTTCCTGAACCATCAACTTTAGTTCTTTTTGGTCTTGGGCTACTTGGTTTTGCTGGAATAATCAGAAAAAAAATTAAACACTAATTTTAATATCCTTAATATCCCCAGTATTCTTCTATACTGGGGATAAATCATTTCTTCAAATTTATCCTGTACAAAGGATCTCCAACTAAAACCATTTTCCATGAAATATAAGGCAGACTCACCAAATAAGACTCTCCAAGGGACAAACCACTGGTTAGAAGATAAGCAAAAAACACTTCCGGTACAGGAAAAGACTGAACATACGGTTCTCCAACAGGTCCTATTGTAGCGGCAATTCCATTTTCTATCATTTTTTTGCACCAAACATTTGAGTTTGGATTTTTAAGGGTTGAGCACTCACTGCTTGCAATATGGTATCCTACAGAACCTCTTTCCCAGGAAAAGGAATCAATATAGTTTGCAAGGCTGTACCATCCACAATAAATTGCTGTTTCAGGACATTCGCCTTCCTTAAAAAGTTCTTGTTCATCATTTAAAACAGTCTCCATAATTTTATTCTTTTTTATAAATTTATGAGCCTCATGGATAGATTTATCATAAAAACCATATCCTTCAACTTTTTTATCGCCGGGATATTCCCATCTTGCATCAAAATAGGCTTTTCCCTTTAACCCTTTTTTCTCTGCGAAAATGGAATCATCAACAATCCGTTTACATGACTTTGAATCAGGACCGTCAATTCTTGAAACCATTAAAACTTCTTCTTTTTTCACAAACAACTCTTTATTAGTAAATTTGATAAAATATGGATTGGGAATCCACATTTTTAAGTCATAATCATCTTTTTTAACCAAAAAAAGCTCAGAATCAAATGAGGCTGCTCTGTCGAGTCTTCTCTTATAGTTTTGAATTTCCCGATTTATTTTACTAAGTTCATTCTTTATTTCTATGTTGCTTTTATTTTTTTTCAATAACTGCTCAATATATCGTTTTTTACCATTAAATTTTTCCAATTGTTCTTGCTCTTCTTTTTTCAGCTCAGGGGGTGAAATTTTTAATGGAAGCCCGTAAACACTAACAATACATCTTATATTTTTATTTTTTTCTAAAAATCTTCTTATGGGGGGGATAACTTTTGTTTCATAATCTTTTCTTGTGCAGGTTTCTCTATCTGTAATCCAAAGAGTTAAAAGATTTTTTTGGGGAATATTTCTTTTTTCCATATAATATTTTGCAATACCTTCACTTTTTGCAGCATTTTTATTTGCCAAAACAAGAACCTCTTCAGGCAAAAGTGCAAAAGCAAAAGAAATGCTCCCAAAATAAAACAAAATAAAATATTTTAAAATTCTTATCATTTTTTCTCCGCTGTTAATAAAGACTTGCTTAAGTTTTTAAAAAACTACAAATATCCAAGTCGTATAAGTTCCTGAATAACCATTTGAGCACATTCTTCAGGCGAATTTGCTGTAGTATCTATAATTACTTCAGGATTTTCAGGTATTTCATAGGGATCATCAACTCCTGTAAAATCTTTGATAAAACCTTTTTTAGCCTTTTCATACATTCCTTTTCTGTCTCTTTCTTCACAGACATTAAGAGGAGTTGATACAAATACTTCAATAAATCCACCGCTTGGCTCAATAAGTTCTCTTATTTTTTCCCTGGTTTCTGAATATGGAGCAATGGGAGCACAAATTGCAATCCCTCTGTTCTTTGTTATTTCATTTGCAACAAAACCAATTCTTTCAACATTTATATTTCTGTGTTCCTTTGAAAAATTAAGCTCATTTGAAAGATTTCTTCTTACTATATCACCATCTAAAAGAGTTACTGGTCTTTTGCCGATTTCCAGAAACTTAGAATAAAGAACTTTTGCAATTGTTGATTTTCCTGCACTTGGAAGTCCTGTACAAAAAATTGTAAACCCCTGCCTTGAAGGTGGAGGATAGTTTTTTTCTATCTCTTCAAGTACTTCAGGAAAACTTGCCCAGGAGGGAATGTTTTTTCCAAGCTTTATTCTTTTTCTTATTTCTTCCCCTGAAATAGATAAAGACTGATTGGATTCTGGTATTTGGTCAATAAACTGATATTCTTCCTCAAAATATACATATCTCATTTCAGGCACAGGAATTATATTTATTCCTATTTCTTTTGAAAGTTCATAAGTTTGTTTTTTAATCAGCTCATTATCATAAAAATATCCAGATCTATCCTTAAATATAGGGTTTGAATGGCCATGTCCCACAATCAAATCAGAACATCCGTAATTTTTTGAAATTATGGAATGAAAAAGAGCATCTTTGTATCCTGCAAATCTTAAATAAAGAGGCAAAATATTTAATCTTGAACTGTTAACAGGAAATTTATCAATTATTTTTTGGGTTGCTCGTATTCTTGTGTATCTATCAAAATCTTCGGGTTTAGTTTCTCCTGCTATTTGATGGATGAGAAGCTTTTTTTTATTTTCTTTTATTATATTCATACATAATTCAAACTGAAGTCTGTGAAGAGGATGCCTTGTTTGAAATCCTGCAATATTTTTCCATCCAGATTTTATAAATTTCTGTCTTAGCTCTGATGGTGAAAATCTTAACAATTTAAAATCGTAATGAACAGGAAGCTCTATCAGCCTAAGAGTTCCTCCAAGATAATATTCTTTTGTTTTAGTTTTGAGGTATTTTATTCCGGGATGCTGGCTGTTTTCAGTATTAAACAGCTTAATTGCTTCTTTTGATTTATCTGGTTTCCAAATATCTTCTATTTCAATTATTGCAAGCTGAAATCCTTCTTCATCTGTTAAGGCAGCCTGTTTTTGATTTTTTACAGCTTCATAAGTTTTTTGGTCTATATCCAAACATATGGGAAGAGGCCAAAAAAGACCTGTGGAAGTTTCCATTTTTTCTAAAACAAGATCATAGTCTTTTTTGTTCATAAATCCATTGAGAGGGGAAAGACCGCCGTTGGCTATCAGTTCAAAATCAAGCATAGAACGCTTGCTGAGTGCAACCTGGACAAGCTGCCCTGCTTTTTCTTTCCGTTTTATTTTTTCATCTTCATCAGGAGTAAGGTTTAGAAGTTTTCCCTTGTATGGAGGATTAATCTTGTTTGACATTTTACAAGCCTTTATATTTTATTCTAAAATAAAGTTGGGATTGAAATATAATTTTATTATAAGCCTGACTTTCACCGGTTTCAAAAATTTAAACTTAAGTTAACTATTTATAAAAAATACCAAGCTTCAGCTTTACACTTTTTGTTCTTTAGGTTCTTGAGTAAATATCAGCTCTTTGTTTTAAAAAAATTTTTTCTCCTGATAAAACGGAAAAGAATTATCCCCAAAAAAGCTCCTGTAACATCAAGCAAAACATCTGTAAGCCCGCCGTATCTTCCAGGAATAAAAGTTTGGTGGATTTCATCAAAAATTCCATAAATTGAAGTAATGGAAAAGCTGAAAAAAATATTTTTCCTAAAAGAAAAACCTAAACTTTGAAAAGAATACAGCCATAAAATACATAAAAAAGCATAAAGAGGGATGTGGAGCATATTTTGAATATTGGGATCAAGCTTCATTAAAAATTCTGGTGAAGCAGAACTGCCGTCTAAGGGAATAGATGATTCTATAAAAATCAGAATCATAAATAAAATCGGAAACTTAATTTTTTTTAATATTGACATTGTATTTTTCATTATTTAAAAGCACTGACCTTTGAAACCACATATCTGTATTTTCCTGAAGCTTCAACAGGAATTTTATCTGTTTTTATAACCTTAACATTGATATTTGTTCCCATTCTTTTTTTAAAACCTTGAATAATTTTATTTTCTCCATCAGCCGGGAACAAATTTTTATCAATTTTTATCAATACTTCTAGATCGTGAACAGTATCCTGAATAATTTTAAACTGCCCTACCCCTTCAAGATCCCTTACAACATAGATTAAAGAAAGTGCATGCTGCCATCTGCCGTCGGGAGTTACAATAAAATCTGTTGTCCGGCCCTGAATATTTTTTATTGTTGTCCAGGTTCTTCCGCATGGACAGTTTTTATCTCCATACTTTGCAACATCACCTGTTCTGTATCTTATAAAAGGCATTCCCCAAGCATCAAGATGGGTAACAACAACTTCACCTTCATCGCCTTCTTTCACCTCTTTGCCGTCTTTAACAAGCTCAAAAATATAATTGGAATCTATAAGATGATAATTGCCTTGTTTACACTGATGACAAATAAATCCAGCTTCCCTGCTTCCATAGGAATCAACAACAGGAATATTTCCAAAACCTGTGCTTATAATTTCTCTTTGATGATCAAACAAAACTTCTGCAGTTGTAAAAACTGCTTTAACTCCATAATCATCAAGTTTATATCCTGATTTTTCAGCCATCTGGCAAAAAAGAGCTATTGTACTTGGATAGCCAAACACAGAATCAGGCCTGAATTTTTTTATTTTTTTGATAATACCTGGAATTTCTTTTTCAGAAAGTTCAAAAGCACTTATCAAAAGTTCGTTTGTAAGATAATCTCTTAATTCCTTGAGTTTATCCTGCTTTGAAATCTCAAGGGGAGAACCCCAAAGATAAAGCTCTTTATCACCAATATCAACGCCCCACCAATTGTGAGTAAGCATTCTTGCTGCCTTATCAAAGGATTGCCTTCTCTTATCAAAATAAAAAATAAGAGGGCTTCCTGTTGAACCGCCGGTATTGTACCTGACAAGACCTCCAGGGCAATTATTCCATTTTAAATCTTCAAGATTATTTCTTATATCCTCTTTGGTAAGAAACGGAATTTTTTTAAAATCATCAATTTTTTCCATAAGTTCCGGCTTGAAACCAGCATCTTTAAATCTTTTTGTATAAAAAGGAATATTTTTATTTGAATGAATTAAAAGAGCCTTGAGTTTTTCAAACTTTAAGTTTTCAAGCTCTTTTTTTGGCAAATACTGTTCTTTTTCAAGAACCTTTAAGTAATCAAAAGTTTTTCTACCAAAAATTTTTTCATGTGCAGGATAAATTATTTTTTTTACAAGATTACTATGCATTTTTTTCCTTTATTTTTAAAATCCAAACTCTTTTTTCCAGAGTGCAAACATAAAAACATTCCAGATCTGACTGCTGTAATCGTTTATTCCTCTTAAATTATTATCGTAGATTTTTCTTAGAAAATCCATATCCAAAAAATCTTCAATACCATTATTTTGACTAAACAAAGCAGCTTCAACAACAGGTTTTAAATCAGTTTTAATCCATTTTGATAAAGGAACAGAAAAGCCTTGTTTTTTTCTGTACAAAACTTCAGAAGGAAGTCTGTTTTCATTCATTTTTTTAAATATATATTTTGATTCCTTACCATTTAATTTTAATCTTAAAGGAATAGTGGCAGCAAATTCCATAAAAACATGGTCAAGAATTGGAGATCTCACCTCAAGAGAGTGAGCCATGCTCATCCTGTCAACCTTTACAAGAACATCTTCTGTCATATAAGTTTTAATATCAACATATTGAGCTTTGGAAACTGCATCCATGTCTTTGGAACACTTATTAAGATAACCTAACAAAACATTTTCCGATGAAAAACCTTTGACCTTTTCTTTCATCTTAGAGCTGTAAAGGTTATCTTTTGTTTTTGAGTCAAAGTAAAAAGACATATCCCTGCAATATGAGTTTTCAAAACTATCAGAAATATTTGTTAAAAAAGTTTTAAGTCTTAAGGGACGCGGAAGAGAGTCAATTCTTGGATATATTGAAGCAAAACAAGGTAAAAAGGACTTCTTTAAAAAATCAGGAATTTTTTTTCTGATTTTATCTTCCAAATTTACCATTGAGTATCTTTTTGTGTAACCTGCGAAATTTTCATCTCCTCCATCTCCTGATAATGCAACTATTACATTTTTCCTTGTAGCTTTTGAAACATACCATGTGGGAATTGAAGATGAATCTGCAAAAGGCTCATCCAGATGCCAAACCATTTTATTAATAATATCAAGAGCATCTGCGCTGACTATTGATTCATGATGATCTGTTCCATATTGTTTTGCAACCAATGAAGCAAAAGAAAGCTCATTAAACTCTTTTTCCATAAATCCTATGGAAGAAGTTTTTACAGGTTTGTCCATAAACCCTGCCATTGAAGCAACAACAGCACTTGAGTCAACTCCTCCACTTAAAAAAGCACCTAATGGAACATCACTTATAAGCCTTATTTTAACAGCCTCATCAAAAAGCTCAGTAAGTTTTTCTATCAAGTCTGTTTCAGAAAGATTAAAAGAGCTGGTTTGAAAATTTATGTCCCAATAATTTTTTATTTTTAATTCTCCGGCAAGATTGAATACTCCAATCTGACCGGGTTCAAGTTTTTTTATATTTTTTATTATGCTTAAAGGAGAAGGTACATAACCATATGAGAAATAAGCATCAAGAGCTTTATAATCAATTTTTTTTGGTATATCGTTAATTTCAAGAAGAGATTTAAGCTCAGATGCAAAAACAAGCCTTTTATTGTCAAAATAATAATACAAAGGCTTTTTACCAACTCTGTCCCTTGTAATTATTAGCTTTTGTTCTTTTTTATCCCAAAGCCCTATGGCAAACATTCCCCTTAATTTTTTAACAAAATCTTCCCCATACTCAAGATATGAATAAATAATTGTTTCTGTATCGCTTTTAGTAAGAAAAGTATGACCCTTTTTTTCCAGCTTTTTTCTAAGCTCTAAATAATTATAAATTTCACCATTAACAACCAGGCTTATTTGTCCGCTTTTATCTTGCATAGGTTGGTCACCGGTTTCAAGATCTATAATTTTAAGCCTTCTGTGACCTAAGCCGATATTTTTATCAATTAAAATTCCGCCAGCGTCAGGGCCCCGATGAACCATTACAGAATTCATTTTTTCGATCTGAGTTTTTTGAACAGGATTATTGTCTAAATTATAAATTCCGCAGATTCCGCACATAAGAATTAACCCTTCAGCTTTTCGTAAATCAACGCTTTGTAAAATGAAGAAATACTTTTTAAATCTTTCAAGGATAAAATGTCATCTTTAAAGAAAAAAAGTCCTTTTAAAGCAAACACTATTTTTTCAATTTTTAAACTTTTATCTGAATAATCAAGAGGGCTGAGCCTGTTTGAAATAATATTTAATAAGTACTTAATTAAACCAGCTTTATTTGATGAAACTTCAGATGAAATTTTTAAATCAGCAGAAATATTAACTCCCATACTTTTAAGAATATAAGCAGGTTCATCATAGCCTAGAGAAAATACCTTTGCTGTTGTTCCTCCCATTCTGTTGTTTATCTCAAGAAACCAGTTTTTATTTTTAACTTCATCATACAAAAATTCAAAATGAAAAGGTCCATAAACATCCATTGACTGAACAAATTTTTTACATTTTTCTTTTAAACTTTTATCAATCTTGTATTTTTGAATTGTTAAACTAACTCCTTCAAATTTATTTTTTACAATAAATCCTTCCAACCCAAAAACATTTCCCAGCTTATCCATTGAACCATGAACAACAAGATTGGGAACATCCATAAAAGGCTGGGCAAGAAGATGTGAATTTAATTTTTCCAGTCCTTTAATGTAATTTTCCATTTCGTCTTGATTTTTTATAATCAGAACTTTAAATCCCGGCTTAACAGAATCTAATTCAGAAGGCCTTAAGCATAAAGGATAGTTTGACTCAGGAATAGTTGAATAGCTCTTTTTATCTTTAGTAATATAGAATGTAGGTAATAAATTTAAACCTGATTTTCTGGCAGTTTCTAATTGTTTTGTCTTTGAAAGAATATTATCCATATTTTCACTAAAAAGAACTTCAAAAAAACCATCACCCAAAGTTTCAGATTTATAGAGCCATCCAGAAATTTTTTCGCTGGTAGATATTAGAAAATATTTTCTCTGTTCATTTAATGATTCCTTTATTAGCTCAATCCCTTTATCAGAAAAAACTAAATCCTGAGGAATTTTGTAAATATTTTCAATAAATTTGGATTTAGGAACAGGCTCTTTTTTATCAGCAATCCATAAAAAAAGAGTATCAATTTTATTGCAATAGCAACTTTTTAAAAAAGCCAAGGCCTGGGGAGAAAATTTTGAAATAAGCACTGTTTTCATTTAACAAGCTTCTTTTTATTTAATTTTAAATACAATTTAAAGTCATCGAAAAGCAATCCTGATATTTTGGTTTTAGATGAAAAAAACTCTTTAAATTTGCACCTGGAAGGTAAAAATAAATTTTTAATACAATGATTTAAGTATCCCTGAGTATCAATCCAGACAATTTTTTTTATGTCTTTGTTTCTATTTTCTATTATTTTTTTTACTTTTTTAAAATCTCCGCGTTTATAATAATAGTCAAGAAGAGTTATATTAACTCCAAGCTTTGTTGAAATACTGTGCTGACCCCAATGTCTTGGGTTAAGCTCAATTACATAAAGCTTATCATCCTTTTTGCTTCTTATTACTTCCAGCTCAAAAATGCCTTCAACCCCAATTTCTTCAACAATCTTTTGTAATTTTGAATAAAGAAAAAGATTATCAACAGTTGTGCACATCACACCTGTGCCAAAGCCTTCAGGATACTGGATTAATTTTTGAGTTAAAAACCCCCAGAGCACTTTTCCATTTTCATCAGAATAACCACAAAAAGAATAATTTTCGTCATTTTTCTGTTCAATTATTTCTTGAACAATAATTTTGGAGTTAAAAGTTTCAAGCTTATTGTACCAATGTTTAAGCTCCAGAATATTTTTTATAAATACAGCCTTCCGGTTTTCCATAAAAGCTGACATTTCAGCTGTTTTCCATTCACCAGGAAAGCAGGGTTTAAGTATCAGGGGAAAAAAAAGATCTTTTTTTAAAATAAATTTTTTATCTAAAAGCCATGTTGTGGGAGTTAAAATATTTTTAGAAGATAAATCTTTATAAAAAAGATATTTATCAAGTGCTATTGAAAGAGTCTTTTTTGATGTGATAAATTTATGACCAAGCTCTGACAATTTATCATAGTTTTCTAGAATGAATATATTATCCTGATCTGTGGTGGGAACAAAAAACACATTATCAAAATCAGCTTCTTTATCAGAAATATATTTTTTAAAATCTTCAAAAAAAACTGAATTTAATTGAGCTTTTTTCAAATCTGATAAAACACCAATTGATGTTGGATTAATTTTAGATATAAAAAAAACAGTCATTCTTTTAATTTTCTTTTATATGGTTTGTGAAACTTCAGCCCAAGAATATTAATAAACAAATAACTATTGTCTTGAGTCCACCCGCTGTTAATATAAGCTTTTATTGAAGATTTATTCCAGGGATATATCAATGCCCAAATTTTTTTATAATCTTGTTCTTTTAAAGAAAAAACCAAATTCCAGATTAGAATTTTCAGGATATCATGTCCTCTGTATTTCTTCTCTACATAACTATTAAAAGAAAAAGCATTTTCAGGTTCAAGATTAATATAAGTAAAAAAGTCATCAAAATAAACTTTTTTAACACCACCCCAAGTCCAACCCACAATATTTTCATCTATCATTCCTACAGAAAAAAAATATCCTTGAGAAAGCCTTGTATTTATATCTTTAATATTAAACGGAGGGGAAAAGTCCATTTTTGAAAAAGCATTTTCAAATTTAGAAATTAGATCATTATCTAATTCATTAATTATATAACTCTTTAGAACCTTTCCATTTTTTAAGACATACTCTTTTACAAATTTTACGCTGGAATTTTCAATATCAAAAGCAACTATTTTCATTGTTTTTTTAGAAAAAAAATATCTTTTTTTATACCATTCCAGGCTTGATATTTGCATACAAAAGCTAATTTTCTATAATCCTTGCAGGAACACCAACATATTTTCCAACTTTTTTGCAATCTTTTACAACATAAGACATAGCACCAATAACAATATCTTTTTCTAAAACAACACCAGCACCTATAACAGCAGCAGTTCCAATAAAAACCCTATCTTTAATAATTGTTTTTTTTATAAAAACCCCCTTATGTGTACTATAAATTGTCATTACATTTGGAGAAATAAAAACACTCTCTCCAATCTCAACTTCTTTTGCAATTGTTACCCCATATCTGATAACGGTATTTTTACCAATGTAATTATCTCCAGAAGATCTTACATAACTATCGATTACAACATTAGATTCAATTATTGTTCCTTTTTTTAAAAAAACATAATTTCCTATTTGTACATTATCCCCAATTATAACTCCATCCTCAATTATACAATAACTGCCAATAGAGATATTTTTTCCAATTAAATTATAAGGACCTCTTTTAAAATTCTTATTCCACGGGGTCCATAACTTTTTTGTTAAGAAGTCTTTTTTATACAAAAACTGTAAAATATCGATTTAAAAAAATTCATGATATAATTCTTCGTACTTTTTAGTTATTTTTTTTAATGAATATTTCTTTATAATGATATTTCGGCTTTTATTTCCCATAGAAATCAACTTTTTCTCGTCCTGAATTAAATCACTAACCATTATCAGAGCATCATTTTTTTTGAATGTGTCAAACAATAAGCCATTAACCGAGTGATTTACCAAAACAGAATTACCACCAACGTTGGAAGCTACAATAGGTAAACCAACAGACATAGCTTCTAAAACAGAACAACTTGTGCCTTCAAATAATGAGGTGTTTATATAAACATCAAAACCTGGTAAAATTTTATTTATATCATGTCTCACACCTAAAAAAAGTACTCTATCTAGAACATCGAGTTCAGATGCTTTTCTAGACAAATTTTTTACAGCAGGACTATCTTTTCTTGCTCCAACATGAACAAAAAAAACATTTTGGTTCAAATCTCGTAGTTCTTTTAAAAGATCTATTATGAAATCAATTCTTTTAACTGGTCGGGGGACAGCCACTGTGCCAATGATAACATGGTTTAAAGGAAAACCGTTTCGTTTTTTTGCATCAAGCTTATCTTCTGGTAAAAAGAAGCTTTCGTCAACACCGTTTTCTATAACTACTAGATTTGAAACGTTAAATTTTTTACAAAAAAAATCTTTCAAGTTTTCTGAAACACATACTAATTTATCTATTCTTGGGTATAAAAATATACTTAAACACTTTCTTCTAAAAGAAAAATTTGAAAACCCGACATCCATTCCATGCTCACAGTGTATAAAATGAATGTCCTTTAAACTAATAACCCTGGCTATGAAAACAGATGGCAAAACACTCCAATTATGAGAATGTACTATGTTTATTTTATTATTTTGTAAAAATCTTAATAGCCTGATTATTGTTATAAAGCGAGAGTTACTGCTTAAACACTTAAAATGAACTTCAGATGAAAGAAGGTTAACAGCATCTTTTCTGAAACTTTTAAGAGCACAAACAAAAACTTCAAATTTATCTTTATCAACCGAGTTGGCAAGCCTTATTACAACTTGATCTAAACCTGCTATTCCTAATGAATCAACAATATGAACAATTTTAATTTTTTTCATAATTTTTCTATTTTCAGTAAACATTCTTTCTCAAAAAGCCTAATTATATAATGATAACCAAAAATAAAGCCTAAATAGGCCTTTCCAACATTTTTAAAACCATATTTTTTTGAAGAACTTGCAATGGCATTATTTGTTGACAAGGAATACCCGTAAGCATATTTATATCCTTTATTAAAGAAATCACTATAAGCCATATTTCTCATTTTTGGAAAAACACCTAACCCCCTACAGGTCTTATCAACAAAACCATTGTATGATATAATTGAATCTTCTGATACACTTACTTTTGCCCTCAAATCAGGTGAGTACAAGGAGTTAATTCCTATCCAGTAAAATCCAACAATTACATTTTCATTGGTAACGGCAATGTAGCACTTATGTCCTTCAGATATTCTTTTTATGATGTCTTCTCTTGTAAACAAAAAATTCCATTCGGTACAAACTTTATCATGAAATTCAAGTAGTTTATCAATCAGAGCTAGCTCAAATTCTTTTAAAAAAATATTTGAAAGTACTCTATTATCCTTCGAGTAATTTTTTAAATAAAACTTCCTTACCACTATTTTTTGTACAGAAAAAAGCAATGATAAGTACCATTTTATAATTCTTTTAAGTTTCATTGCACCCCTCTAGATTAAAATATTTTTTTAAAATTATTCTAATAACAGGAATTCTTTTTTCCTGATTTTGAACTTCATAATGTATTAACAATCCTGGCGTAGTATTTATTTCATTAATTACACACCTTCCTCTTTGATAATTTTCAATATCACTTGTAATCAAATCTACTCCCGCAAGTTTAACTCCAGCTAGCTCAACAGCTTTTTTGGCCATTTCAACAAAATTTTGATCAATTTTATCGGTTACATCATAATAACTTCCCCCCTGATACCAGTGACAAATAGGTTGAAAGTTTACTTTAATACCTTTTTGTGGGATTGAATTTAAATTATAACCTTGTTTTCTGATAAAATTTTTTAAAGACTTAGTTATTTTTATTTTGTATAAGATTGGTCTTGTATCAGGATCAAAGGGTTTCAAATCTCCTATTTCAAGCCTTTTTTGATTTTCCTTATCTATAAGCTGCTTAATTGAACTTTGCCCATCACAAATAACAAATGAAGGAATTCGTTCACAGGCACTTAAAAATTCACCACAGCAAAAAAGCAATCTAAAATTATCACCGTCAATAAATTCTTCAACGATCATTTCATTTCCAAAAATTTTAACATAACTAACTGCTATAAAAATGGAAAAACTGTTTTCTAACTTGACAAAAACACCCGAAGAATCTCCTGTATCTCTAGCAGGTTTTATTACTATAGGCTTTTTTATTTCTCTAAAAAAACTAACAGCGCCAAAAAAATCCCCAGACTTTAAAATTTTATACCTTGGTACTGGGATACCGGCTTTTTTAAAAAGGTCATAACAATATTTTTTATTGCCTGCTAAATGCAAAGAGCCCTTACCATCTAAATCTGTACCACTTTTCCAAACATTAAATTTTGTTTTTCTATTTGAAATCTGAGAAACATTATCCATAATCAATTGAAATTTTAATCCAAGATATTCAGCTTCACATTTGTAATAACTGGTTTCCAAATCTATTTTGTTACTCTCTTTATTGAAAAATTTGTCATAAATTTTAAACAAAATTACTAAAAAACAAGAAACGAAAAAATACATATTCTTTTTTATCGCATTTAACATCTTAAAAAAACTCCTAACTAAAGTCTTAATTATTTATTTATAGTAGCTGCTCTGCCATTCTTTTTACGGTTGGAAATAAAGGCATTTTAAAAAAACTCTCAAAATCTTGATTATTTAACAATTCACTCATATTTATCTTTTCAAAAGTACTAACGTTATATTTAAATTTATTTAAACTTAAAAAATCACACAACTTTTTAAATCTTGATATAATTATTTTTCTTGGCTTACAATTTGCGTATTGAATATCCATAGAATTAATAAAGCTAAAAGAATGCATAATTATAGTAATATTTTTAATTTTAGTGTCATTTGCCCAGAGTAATACTTTTTTCATTTCATCAAAACCTGCAGCATTAATATCAAGAGGCCTGGTTCTAATTGAGTTTTTATAAATCAAGGGTAAAAAATTAGTTATAGGAAATTCATAAATATTGTTAAAATTAACGACATCATTTGTAAATAAATTAAAAAAATCTTTTCTATTCGAACAAAAAGTAAAACTATATGAGCTGTCATACAGAAAGCTATTTTCTTTCAGTGCCTTTAACGTATCTAAATTAAAGCCATAATTTCCTGCTCTGAAAGCAACAGGATTATTTACTCCAAATTCTTTTAAAAGCTCTTTACCTTCCTTTATCAATTCCACTTGGGTATCTAAATCATAATCATACATATTATCTGAGTAAATAAGCTTTTGAGGTTCATCAAGTTTAAAATTAAGATAGTTTGGATGAAGATGGAGCTGAACATCATGTCCTCTTTTCAAGATATACTGACAGACTTCATAATTATCTTCTTTTCCAAAATAATAATGATTTAAAACTTCCACAAAAAAAGTAATCTTTAAACCATAGGAGTCTGCAATATCCATTATAAGAGGAATACCATAATGCTCACCAGCTATTTTTCCGTAAATTCTTTTTTCTTTTCCAACAGGTTTTAGTAAAGGATTGGAAAATGCACCTCCTATACTTGTTTCTGTATCAACTGTTATATATATATTGGTTTTCATTTTACAATATCGGCAAAATTATAGTTTTTATATTAGGCCAGGTATAATTTTTCAGCTCTTTAAAACCATTGGCTGATAAATAAGTACCAAGACCTGGGTCATTAATCACTTTTAATATATTTGATGTTAAAGCTAGATAATCATCAGCGTTACAAAGCAGGCCTGAATAGTTGTTTTTTACCATAAAAGGAATTCCTCCTGAGTTGCTTGAAACCACAGGAAGCCCTGATGCAAAAGCTTCAAGAATAGAACCGGGAAGATTGTCAATCTTTGAAGAATTAACAAAGATATCATATTTGCTATAAATAAAGGGTAGTTTTTTATGTTCTACTTCACCATAAAAACAAACTTTATCTTGAATACCCAATTTATTTACGAGATTTTTAAGTTCTTTTTTAAGACTTCCCCCTCCAGCAATACCAAGCTCAGCTTCTGGAAATGATTTTTGCAGTTCATAAAAAGATTTAATAATAGTATCAATTCCGTATATTTCTTCAAGAGAACGGGTAACAATAAGCTTTGGATTAAATTTATTTCTTTTCAAGAAGGTAAATTGATCTAAATCAGCAATATTTGGAACAATAGTTGTTTTTATTCCAAGTTCTTCCAAAAATATATTTTTCAAAAACTCTGAAGGAACAATAATATAATCTGCTTTTTTGATAATAAATCTGCAAAAAAACCGGTATTTTTTAAAAAATGATTTTGCTCCTCCTCCTCTTGCACTTAGAATTATTTTCTTTTTATAAATTTTTATTAAAATAATTGATGGTAGTGTGATCCAGAAAAAAAAGTTATAAAAACCAGTAAGAAAAAAAACAGTATCTGTTTTTTTAAGTTTTTTCTGCAATTTAAAAAGAAAAATTAAAACTCGTAAAAACGTTCTTACCACAGGAATTGACTCAAAAAGTCTGAATGGACCAGAAAGAGTTATATTAGTTTCAGCTTTATCAACAATAAAACCCTCTTTTTTTAAGTTTACACAAAGCTTTTCAGCCTGAACTGCCATTCCACCATAAGGAGGAGGAAAAGGAGAAACCACCAATATTTTTTTCATTATATTATCTAAAATCCTATCTTCTTTTGGATAAAAAAGGATCTAAAATTCCTGAAATTTCCAACAAATAAAATAAAGTGGGAAAATAATTTCTTAACCCCATATAATCAGAAATATTTTTTCTTTTCATGGAGTATAAATTAAAAGATTCCGTATTTGTTCCATATTCAGTTGTAACAGCATAATCATAGCCTGCTTTTTTTACAATAAACTCAATTTCTTTATTCCAGGCCCCTCTAGGATAGCAAAATCCATTAACTGGAGTTTTAACTTTTTCCTCTAATAATTTTTTAGACAAATTAACTTCTTTTTCAACTTCAGATTCACTCAAATCTGTTAAAGGTATATGGCTTAATGTATGAGAACCTATGGAAAAGTTATGTTTACTAAGGTCTTCAATTTCTTTCCAATTCATCAGCAGCCTTTTTCCAGCATAGGCTCCAAAAGCATCCTTAAGAGTATTCAAAAAATTATCCCTGTCCTTTTCAGACATTAAATTTATTTTTTGAACAAGGAGTCTGCAAAATTTACCATCTGATTGATTTTTGCTGGAAACATCCTCAAACTGTGAATATAGTTTTTTTTGTCCTTCAAAAAAAATTATAAAGTTTTTGGTATGTTTTTTTACTAAATGAAAAAGATAATCCCACCAATAAGGCTCATTGTTTTCTATTTGATTAACTGGAATAAAAAAAGTTGCAGGTACCTTATATTTTTTTAAAATCGGCATAGCAAGATCATAATTATCTTTATATCCATCATCAAAAGTAATTGCTACTCTGGTGTTTGAATACTTACCTTTTCTTATTTCATCTGCTGAGATTTTCAAATCAGCAAAATCATAAAAAAAAGAAATGCTTTTTATAAGAGATTTAAAACTTGATAAATCAATTGCCATTGGGGGGATAAAATAATTTTCATTTTTTTCAACAATTCTATGAAATGTTAAAATACTCAATTTATTTTTCATTTGCTAAATCCATAATTGAATTATCAAGACATCGTTTCAAAAAAACAGGAAACAATAAAAGCCAATAAAATTCTTCTATATAAGTATGTGTCAAAAAAATAGTTGTAACAAGAAACATTACCAGAGAAAGTCTTAAAGCAAAAACCTCTAGTGCGTATTTCTCTTGCAAAACTTCATTATCTTCTATTCTCTTTGAAACTGAAGACAAAACTCTAAAAGCATTTAAAGTCAGCAAGATTAACAAAACAAACCCCTGAACACCTAGTTCAGCTAGACACCTGAAAAAAGTATTGTGAGTGTCTCTTCCTTCCATCTCTGGATTATAGCTACCAATTAAAAACTTAAATTTTCCTTCACCTATGCCAAAAGGGTAATCTCTAAACATTTCCACAGCAGCAATCCAGGCATTGACTCTTCCTGCTGATGATGATCCCATTTCTTCTGTTCTAGTCTCTATGGTATCCATTCTTTTCCAAAATTTATCATCAGTAACACTTATAAAGCCTATTAAGCCTACAATTAATAAAATGATAATTTTTTTTCTGTATTTCTTTTGTGAAATTATTATTGAAAAAAAACAACCAACTGCTATTGCTAAAAATGAACCCCTAGATCTTATCAACACAAGGGTGTTAGCTATTAAAGCCGCCCCTCCAAAACATAAAACTTTTTCTTTGATATTGCCCTTCAAAAACTTTACAGCAACCCATGGAGCAATCATTAAAAAATGTGCTGCTAAAAAATTTCCTTCGCTAAAATCAGAACCGCCCCTTCCAGCATGTAAACGCCCATCAAAATACCTAAAAGACCCGTAAACTGATATTTCAAAGGCACAATAAAAAGCACTAAAAACATAAATCCATGTCATTGTATTGTAATATTTAAAATCAGTAACAATATGCGATACTAAAAATATAACAAAAAAAACTTTTAACATTTTTGTTGAGTTACTATCTGATGGCAAATTTAAACCAATAATATCTGAAAGCAAAATTGTTAAAACAAACATAAAAAAAATTATTTCCTGGCTTTCAAACCACTTGTTAAATCTCAGTTTGGAAAAATGAATCAAAAAACCCATAAAAATAGAAATAGATAAAAGAAATGCATATCTTGATAAAAAAGAAGGAATATAACTACTCCACCAATAACTAAGGGGATTTACATTGTAAAAAAGAATATAACCATAAGCACCAAATATAGGCCCTGATGCAATTGAAAGAACAAGGGAAGATAAAAGTATAAAAATATATAAAATAGTTTTTAAAGGCATTTTTTATTCTCACTAACAAAATAAAAACTAGATTAGTTTCCTAATTTTTACTAAAAAACATTCTTTTTACTTGTCTAATTTCTTCCATAGTGAAAAATTTAAACACAAAAAGAACAACAAGGTACAATATTAAAAGAAATGTTTTTATTATAATAGAAACAACCAAAGATTCATCAATACTGTTTGCAATTAGGAAAAAAGAAACAGCAGTAAAAAATAAAATAAAAAATTTAAAATATTCAAACTTTATATAATATAATTTTTGAGCAAAGAAATAAGTCAACAATGAAAGCGTAAAAAAAGTTATAAGAGTTGAAATTCCAGCCCCTATTACCCCGTAATTTTTGATGAAAAATATATTGGCTATGATATTTACCCCTGCAACTATCAATTGTATCAAAGCAATATATTTTGTCTGATACCTGTAAAGAATTCCAAAGGAAACAAAACTTGATATGCCAAAGAATATATAACTTAAAACAATTAAAGGAACAACTTCACTTCCACCCTGAAAAGAATCTGATGCTATAATAAATATTATTTCTCTTATATATACACTTATAACCAACCCTACTGAAACAACAAAAAAGTTATAATAAGTAAAAACTTTTGAAAAAATTTCTTTGCCATTTTCTTTTTTTGCTATTTCATATCGCTGAGTATCCCATATTCTAAAAATAGGCTGTGAAATAAGAACAGAGATCATCATTCCAAATTTATATCCCAAAGAATAAAGTCCCAGTTCATTTAGTTCACAATATTTCTGAATAAAAAACCGATCTGAAAAATGAATAACAAACATTGAAAGTGAAGCAGGAATCAGGGGAAGAGCATACTTGACCATTTCTAAAAGTTTTTTAATGCTGAATCTTAAGCGTACTCCTTTTAAAGTAACCGGTACAACAATAACAGCATTTATACTTTTAGTGATCAGCATGCTAAGTAAAATTCCATAAACCTTCATTCCCATAAAAACAACAAACAAAATATTGAGACTCAAGCTAAGAACTAATGTCATTGTAGATAAAAAAGAATACAAAACAGATTTTTTCTGGACAATTAAATATGTCTCTGAAATTAAATATATATTTTGTATTGCAAAACATATAAAAACCATTTGAAAAGAAAGTAAATACTCATCAGTACCTGTGACTAAAAAAGAAATGTTTTTGCTGAATAACTGAAGAACACATAAAAGAAATATACTTAAAATTGCGGAAAATATTAAAGCTGTTGTAAACACAGCTTCTTTATCTTCCTTAGAATCATAGTTATGGTAATACCTTATTAAGGCACCACCAAGCCTCATACCAACTATCATTCCTACAATTTCAAGGGTAAGATCAAGTAATTCCAAAACACCATAATCAGCTGGAGTCAAGAATCTTGTATAAACAGGGATCATAAGAAATCCGATCCCTTTTTTCAAAAAATTAGCACTGCCATATATTGCACTATGCTTGATTAACTCTTTAAACTCTTTTAGCAAATTAAATCCAGTTTAGTTTAATTGATAATTTAACAGATTAACGATACTGAGACTTTATTACAAAAGGAAAACCAACATCTGCCATTGCACCAACTCCGCCTATAGAAACAAAAACTTTTCGTTTCAAACCTTTTTCAATAAAATTAGCTGCCGCACGGGCCGCTGTACCTTCTCCGGGTCCTCAAGGTCAGTAAACAATAAGACATTTTTTGTTCTTTAACGGCAGTTTATTTGGATTTATTTTTGCTATCTGTCCTTCAGTAAAATGGAATGCTCCGGGAATCAAATCTTTGTTATGATAGGAAACCAAAATAAATAAAGCCTGATTTGAATTATAAAGATTTAGAGCTGTATTGGCTGGAATTCTGGGAACCTCAGGGTAATACTTAGGGACTGCCTTTAAATACCCATGCTTAATAAGTTTTAAATTAATAGGATGAACATTCTTTGAAAAAACATTCGAAGAAAACCCAACAAATAAAACTAAAAATAAGAATATAATCTTTATTCTTTTCATATTCACTCCTTATATATTATCCCGCCTTGGAAAGGTTATCTTTTCTCTTTTTAAATACCTGTATAAATAATAGTAAATAAAAGCCTTAAGTATTGAAAAAGTTCTATATCTTTTTTTAAATAAAACCCCTTTGTAAATATTTGTTAAATCTTTAAACTCAATATTTAAATTATAAATTTTATTTATTTTTTTTATAAATTCTTGAGGGTTTATAATTAGATCCTCAAAAACAAACTTATGATCAAAAAGCCCATTGTTTTCCAAATATTTCATATAACTCTTGTGATAATTAGAGTTCATTTGTCCATGCTCTTTAAAACTCATAGGAATTTTACGGCTAAGAATCAACCCTGAATAACTTTGAAAAGGATCCCTATCAATAAATATAAAATCAGCATTATTGACTTCACTAAATTGATCCCAAAAATGTATAGTGTATGAAAGTCGTGGATCTTTCCACAACCAAGGACCATTGGCATTGCATTTATCAATAAACTTTTGAAATATATCAGGATTAAGAGTTTTTTTGAGCTGGGAGATTTTTTCAATTGAAGGAGGTGGAATGTCATTACAATCTCTTCTGCCAAATCCTGATGCCTTCAAAATTTCAATATTTAAATCTACCAGTTCTGAGTTTTCATAAGTATCAAAATTAAGTTTTTTAGTTTCTTCCCCAAGCCAGTAACCTTGAGTGGCAATCAGTCCAGTAAGAACAGAACTTCCACTTGAACCAGTTGTAAAAACAACAATATTTTTTTTCATAATGAAGCCTTAGATTTAATATATTCAAAAATTTTTCTATAAATATCCTTGTTGAGAAATGAAGTGGAGTTTTTTATTTGCATTTTATTGTCATAAAGTTCAAAATTTAAATATTTTGGATATTTAACAGCTTTTCCTTTTCCAATTATAAGCTTTATTGCTTCACTTACAATTAAGCAACCAACCATATTTGTTACAAAGTTTAGTGATCCAGAGGTTTGGTGAACAAATTTATTATCAAACTCAATGAGTTCATCTTCAGTCATTTCTGTAATAGGTTTAACATTTTTATACTTAAACTTTCTCCAGATTTTTTCTAAAAAGCTTTCACATTCAGAATATCTATAATCAAAGGATTGAACCCTTCCCCCACTAATATTTGCATATCCATTGACTAAAGGAATTTTTCTTTTTTGAGCTGCAAGATAAAAAAGTTTACATGAAGGATAGTCTGCACTTTGTATCATAATATCTGCACCTTCTGAAAACTTGTCGATATTTGAATTTGTAACTCTATCAGTAATTTTTATTTCTATTTCAGCATAAGGGTTAATTTCTTTTATTCTTTCTGCTGTAATATCAACTTTATATTTTCCAAGTGTTTTTGATGTTGCAAATAACTGCCTGTTCAGGTTTGTTACTTCATATTTATCCATATCAAGAAGCCTGAATTTTTTAACTCCCCATCTGGCAAAAAGTTCAGCTGTTATTGCACCAACACCGCCAAGACCAGAAATTGCAAAAGTTGTATTTCGAATTTTATTCATTGAAAAATCATCTATAAATAACGATGTCCGATTCAGCATTCCTTTGATATATTCCTGTTCTTCCAATTTACAGCCCTTTTTTTGATTTATTATAGATGTCTTTATAAACAAAAGTAGTTTTTGACCATTTATGATTAGAATTTACCCATTTCAAACCAAACTCCTGCAATTGGTTAATTTTAGTTTCACTGTCCAATAAATCTGACAGCTTCTTTTTTAAATCAGGCAAATTTCCAGCCTTAAAAAGGAGACCGTTTTTTCCGTTAATAATCAACTCTTTGTGTCCTCCCACATCACTTGCAACAAGAGCTTTTTTCATAGCCATTGCTTCAAGAGGTTTCAAGGGAGTAACAAGCTCTGTAAGCCTCATGGAATATCTTGGATAACAAAGAATATTTATAATTGAATATACTTCTGCAATTTTTGAATGATCTATTCTGCCCGGCATTAAGACTTTTTCATTAATTCCCAATTGATTAACAAGCTCTTCAAGCTCTTTTTTCATTTCACCTCCACCTACTAAAAGAAGAAATGCATCGGATTGAGTTTTAGATATTGATGCAAAAGCCTTTACAAGCAAATCAAGTCCTTCATACCTATAAAAAGAACCTACAAATCCAATTATTTTTTTATTTGAAAGATTCCATTCTTTTTTTAACCCGGAATCCGAAACAGCAGGTTTTAAATGTGCTGGATCAATGCCGTTAAAAACCGGGGTTATTTTATTTTTATCAATGCCTCTATTAACTAAGTCCTGCTTTATTCCTTCACAAAGAACTGCTATATGAGATGCTTTTTTGCACAAAAATGTTTCAAGGTTTCTAGTGATCTTATATTTAAAGGAATTTTCTGTATATGTGCCATGATCCACAGCTGCATCTTCCCAGAAAGCTCTGATTTCAGATACAAAAGGAAGGTTAAATTTCTTTGCTGCAAAATATGCGGGAAATCCATTTAAAACAGGGGAATGTGCTTGAATAATATCTGGTTTTTCAATTTTTATAATTTCTTTAATTCGCTTATAAAGCCGGCCCATCAAAAAAAGTTCATAAAAAAAAGGAATTCTGGGTTTTGCAAAACCTGTTCTATAGTATTTTATACCGTCAATTATTTCTTGTCTTGTTTTTATTGGATCTTCCAGATTTTCTTCATGTTTTGGAGAAGTCAAAACAATTGGAGCAAATCCGTTTTTTTGCTGAGCGAGAAATATATTCTGACTTCTGAATGTATAGCCACTGTGTAAAGGAAGACTATGATCAAGAATGTGAAGGATTTTCATTTTTATCCATGCTTTTTATTTTAGTTTTATTGTTTTTATCAAAAATTAAAATTTTATTGTTTATTTTAAGTTCAATATTATTTTTATTAACTTTTTTTTCATATTTTAAGTTAGATTTCTCACCTTTTGATGATGGCTTTAAAATAACCAAAAACTCCGTCTTTTTTGTTTCATCCTGTGACTGAAGTTCAAAACGCCATAGACCTGAATCAAACCATTTTTTTTCAACAGCACCGGAGCTCATATTTTTTCCATCAAGCCTTTGCTCATCTCCATCGGTTTCAACATAAAATCTATAGTCTGGGCCGCCTATTTTTCTAATCAAGCTTTTTTCTGGAAGGATTGCTTCTATATAAAGTTTTCCATCCCCATTCTTAATTTCAAGCTTTTTATCAAAGGTTTCCAGAATACCATTAGTATAACTTCCTTTGACAATTGTTTCATTAATTGTTTCAGGCTTTGACCATGAATGCAAAAGCCACTTTTTAACATAATTTTTTTTAACTGACTCTACAATATCATGTACTACCAAGACATCTTCTTTTATAAGATAAACCAGCTCTCTTATTGCAGATTCAGCCTTTTCTTTACTGTAAGCATTTGTCAAATCGCTTAAAATATAAACATAGTCTTCATTATCGTTCTTAAAATCAAGAATTTTACCACCTTGATACTTTAAGCCTTGTTCAAGGTTATCATAGTAGTTTTTTATGCTTGTTATTGCACTTCCGGTAGGTATAATTATTCTTTGACCTCCTCCGGAAACACAGTCATTAAAAAACTTATCGGGTTTTTGGCATTCATCTGGTGATAAAATTAAAATAGAATTTGAAGATACCGTTCTGATGTAATAATTTAATCTGTGCTCTGAAGTATACCCTCCATATGAGCCGCTGGATATAGCAAGAGGCGAATTTTTAAAAATTGTAAAATGACCTGCTTTGTAATGTCCGTGATGAGTAAAGCTATTGCCGGCAATATAGCTTATAAAAGTATCTTGTTTAGTCCACCCGGACCTCATAAAAACCTGTCCAAAAAAATTTTCACCAAAAAGCCTGCTTTTTTTAAGATTTTCATTGGATTTTTCCAAAACCGACAAATCTTTATACTGACCGGAAATATCTTTATCAAAAGTATCAAACCATCTAAATACCGGTATCCCCCAGCGATAACCCCAAAAACAAGCCGATGCTCCGTGCAGTGAGCTAAGGTATTTAGAAAAATCTCTGAACATTGGGTTGTAAGTTGCAAGATATAAGATATCAACGACACGCTGAGTTTCTTCTTTTAAATCGTTTCTTGGCCCTGTATCCCCAAAAAGATGAAAAAAACCATCTGATCTTGTTCCGTAAACAATCCATTCTCCAACAGAATTTAACACTTTTTTTATTTTAAGATTTGTTACTGGATCATCAACTGCATTTAAATGGGTTAAACATGCAATAACAAAGGGATAAGCTCTGTTGTTTATCCAGTAACTGTATCCTTCTGGCCAGCCTTCTGTGATATTTATTGCTTCAAGTGCTTCTAAAAAATGAGCCTGGGATCTTTGAACAAGCTTAATATCATCTTTAGAAAAAGGATCGAAAACTACTGCTGCAACCCAGTTTGAACAAGCTATTTGAAATCTTCCATGCCACATGGACGCCGAGTTTCCATCTAACACTTCCAATGCTTTTTTTATGTAATCTTTAAGCTTTAAGTTTACTCTAGTTCTTTCATCTAAGGTCCAATCAGGATAATCAAAAAGGAAATCATACATTAAAGCCAAATCTAAACCATTACCATCTCCACCAGCTGCCCTTGGATACAAAACGTTTGAGTTCAGTAAAGAATCAACCCCTTCTTTTCCCGCTTCAAAATCCATTGAACAAAGCCATTTTGAAGCTTTTTTTGTATATGAATCAACAACCTTTCTATACTTTTCATCTTCAATATATTTGTTTCTTAAAAGCTCTATATGCTTGCTTGATTTAAATACCGTCCTAGGATAATCAGCCTTTATTTTTCCTGTAAGTTTATGGGTATTAAACTTTGGCTCATTATTTGTATAGTTTGTTATCTCAGCTTTGAAGTTGATTTTTTGACTTACTTTTCTAAGTAAAGATTTGATATCTTTACTTTCAGCATTAAAGAAAAAAACTACGGCTGATAAAAAAAAGAGAATACCTAGTAAACAAAAAAAAGTAACTGATATTTTATACAGTTTTTTTAAATATTTTTTCATTTTTTTAATTCTCTATTAGAGATTTAAGATTGAAATCCCAGTTGTGATTTGATGTTATATAATTTCTGGCATTTGTTCCTAACATTTCTCTCAGGTCTTTATTTTTTATGAGATTGACAACCAGTTCCGCAAATTTTTCAGCTGAATCTGCAAGATGGCAATCTTTGTTTATCTCTAAGTCAATACCTTCAATTGCATTGGAAGTCGCAACAACAGGTTTGGCCATTGCCATTGCTTCAAGAACTTTATTTTGAACTCCCCTTGCAATTAAAAGAGGAGCAACACAAATATCTGCTGATTTATAATATATCCTTATATCATCAACAAATCCGGTTACTTTAATACCTTTAATTTTTTCCAGCTGTCTGACTTTTTTTTCAGGATTTCTTCCAACAATCATAAATTCCACATTAGATATTTCTTTTCTTATTTTTGGAAATATATCTTGTGCAAACCATTCAACCGCTTCAATATTTGGATAATAATCCATAGCACCCGAAAACATTATCCTTATGGTATCTGCTGGCTTTTTAAATGGTTTTACCTTATCTTTATCAAAATATTTATAATCAACTCCATTTGGAACTATTTTTATTTTTTTTGCATCAGGATAATATTTTTTAAAAAGTTTTGCTTCAGAAACAGAAATAAAAATACTTGAGTTAAATTTTTTATTTATTTTTTTTTCCAGTGCTAAAACTCTTTTTGCTTCCTTTTCAAAGACCAGGTTTAATGGAAATTTGAATGATTTAGAGTATTGTATCCATTTATCTGAATCAAGGTCGCAAAAATCCATTATAAGTTCGATTTTTTCTAACTTTTCATCAATAAGATATTGACCCATAACTGAAGAAAAACAAATTATTTTGTCGTATTTGTTTTCTTTTAAAAAAACTCCCAGGCTTTTTTTGTATTTAAAATTGAAAAAATATCCCTCAGAAATACTTTTTCCTAAAATAAAAAAAATCAGACCAGTGATTTTTGATATGATTTTGTTTAATTTAATAATTTTTACTTTGTTACAATATTTTTTCAGTTCTCTATTATATCCATAATCTTTAGGATCATCAACAAAAGCTATTAAGTCAACCTTGTTATCTTTTGATAAAAATTTTATCTCATTAAACGATCTGATTTTATCCCCTTTGTTTGGAGGATAAGGTATTCGATGTGCTAAAAATAGAATGTTTTTTTTCATAATCAAACCTTTATACAAGGTCTTTTGAAATAAAAGGCCCAATAATTTTTGAAACTTCCAAAGGCATTTTTTTCCAAAGTTCAATTTTTTTCTGATATTTTGGATTTGCAGGACTTAAGTTGGGAAGGCTTTCAGTATTTATCAACTCATATTGATAGGCTAAAGGTTCAGGTTTAAATCCCCAATGCTTTTTAAAGCTGAAAGAGCCTGTATTTACTTTACTTCTTCCAAAATCAAAAATATTGCACTTTTTTTCAGCTCCAAGTTTCATCAATTCCCAATACATAAAATCATTTGGCCCATAACTTCGATATGTAAAGTCTGACCCTGCGTAATATGGAATCATCTGGTTATTATAAGTAAAATATAAAACTGCTGCTGCAAGCTCATTTTTTTCTGTTTTAACTGTTAATATTCCTGAGTTTTCCTTAAATTCTTCAAGAAAGTTTTTGAAAAACCTTTTAGGAAAAACAGGGGTTCCAAGCCTGTGATAATTGAGAGAAAGAATTTTATAAAAATCATCAATCAAATGGTGCCCGTTTTCTGATTTTAAACCTGACTTAAGAGCTTTTCTTACCATAGCCCTGGATTTTCTTGGAATTTCTTTTAAATTTTTGTCATGGTCAAAAGAAATTTCTTTTTTAAAAGTATAATACAATGATTTAGTAAGAAGACCTTTTTTTTCTGCCCTGTTTCTAAGCTCAAGGTAACTTCCACCTTTGGTTTTGCATATCTCAAGTGCTGAATTAAACAGCTTTCTTTCTATAAGTTCGTTATCTGCAATTATTCCACCAATTTCAGCAAAAGGGATAGAAACAAAAAAATGACCAAACAAAAGGCTTTTAATTTCAAACACAGGGAATATTCCGCAAATTTTATTGCCTTTTTCTGCATAAAAATAATGGCTTTTGTGTTTAAACGTTTTTTCTACTACTTTTTTCCAGGAAGTCAGATGAAAAACAGACCCCAGCTTATGAGATTTGATATATTCATCACAAAAGCTCTGGTTTCTTAAATTGTTTTGAACGGATTTAATTTTTATCATTTTTTTATAACTTTAACTTACTATAGTGTTTAACTTTAAAAACTCACAGGTTTGAAATGAATTTAAAAGATTTCTTAATTTTTTTTCTGTTTTATCAAGGTTTATATAATGCCTGAATTTAAAGCCTTTTGGAGCATCACTTACCCTTGGCTGACCCGGATCAAATTCCCAGGGATGTGCATAAAAAACAAAGGCATTATCTTTTTTTAAAACAGATTTCATTCCCATCTTAAAAAAAGGAAGCGGAAAAAGCCTGAAATAACCTCCTCCTCCAAGTGGAATAACTTTTTTTCCAAAAGTTAAATTACTTAAAGGGATTTCATAAAAGCCATCTGAAACTTCAAAGAAAAAACCTCTTTTTTTCCATGAAGAAATATCAAGCTTTCCATATCTTCCATGCATGGAAAAATTATTATGGCTTGAATCATAAAGATAGCCTGCTTTTTTTATTGTTTCCAAGATTTCATTTGTTACAGCAAAACTTGGTGCTCTGTAACCTGTAACAGGCTTGTTGATTAAAGACTCCAGGGTTTCCTTGCTTTTTATTAAATCAAATAAAAGTTCTTTTTTATTTAAATTTGTACATAACTGATGGTTATAACCATGGGATGCTATTTCATGGCCTCTTTTATCAATTTCTTTTACAAGCTCTGGAACAATATCTGCAAGCCAGCCTAGAATAAAAAATGTTCCTTTTACTTTAAAAGAAAAAGAATCAAGAATATCAAGTACTTTAATTGTGTTATCATAAACTCTTAATTCACGTTCTTTCCAGGATGAAAAACTTATATTTTGTTTAAAGTTTTCTACCTGAAACCAGTCTTCAACATCAAATGTTAGAAATATTTTTTTTTCTGGGTTTATTTTCATATCTTTGCTCTTTTAAAATTTTCAATGAAATCAAGAAGTAAATATAAAAGATATGTAAAACAAAGTGCTGCACCAAACACAACAATTCCAGCCATATCATGCAACAACCCATGGGCTGTTTCAGGGCTGATATAAACTGCTGCAAAGGCAGTAATTATAAGACGCAATATATTTACAGCCACGGCAATTGGAATTGCTGAAAAAAACAAAATCCATTTACTTATATTTTTCAATGGAGAAATATAAGCAAATGCACCGCTTAAAGCCAAAAGAGAAGTTAAAGATCTTAAACCAGAGCAGGCATCTACAACTTCAAGACTTGTATTAACAAGGTGTAAAATATTTCCTTCCCTTAAAACCGATAACCCAAACATTTGAATAATGCTTGTAGCTCCTGATGCTGCAAAAAGCTGCAAAGGAAACGCCAGCTTATTCCATATTATAGAAGGGATTGGAATCATCAAAAAAAGATATAAAACAGGAATAAAAACTTTTTTGAATATTTTAACTCCCAAAAACCAAATAATAAGGCCGGCAAAAGTTGTTATCATGGAAACACGCATTACAAAAAACTCTGCTCCAAGATTTCCTGCTAAATAACAAACAAGGCCCAGACAAATAATTATTATTCCCAAATTTGATGATTTTATTTTTGTTTGTTTTAATTCATCAAACCTAAACCAAACCATATAAATAAAAATAAAAGGAATTAAAAACCCATGGGAAAAATTGTCATCTATTGACCAGTCCTTTACAAGATTTACAATTGTATTAAAAAATACAAAACAAAAAAGGACTGTAATTATGACAAGTTGAATCAGGGCGTCTTTTTTTAGATTTAATTTCATGAGGGAATATACTCGTTTAAGTAAGGATAAATTTCTGAGGTAAATTCTTTTAAAATTTCAAGGGTTTTATCTCTTGTTTCATTAACAGGTGAAACAAGCCTTACAAAAGAACCATCTGTTCTTCCTCTTGTTACTGAGTCTATAACAAGCCAGATTTTCTGAAAATATTCAGAAGAGATAATTCTTCCTCTTGAATGAAACCAGTACAAAACTATTTGCTCTTCACTGTCTTTTTTTAAATTTAATTTTATAACTTTTATTGTTTTGTCATCTTCAAGAACAACCTCTTCTATTCCCGAATTAACAATATTCCAACCAGCCCCGGGCATACAGTTTTTTGGAGAATGAATTAGATCCCCTTCTTTCTGATTTCTGTAAAAACCAATATACAGCTGAACATATTGATTTTTATCATCTTTGTAATGGGCAAGAACTGAGTCATCAACTCCGAGAATATCGTAAATTTTTTGATTGAAAAAATCTTTTTCTCCCTGCCATTTTCCTATTTTTAAAGGAAATTTAGAAAAATCTTTTAAAGGCTGGATTTCCTTAGAGTCTTTTGCAAGGCTTAGAACAAAAACAGCAAAAAACATTAATATTGCTAAGATTATAACTTTTTTGTATTTTGTATACAGTTTTTGCGGTTTTTTATTTTCCATAAGACGGCCTTTTCAGACCAGGACCTTCATTTTCAAGATCAATTCTTGAAGAAACTGAAGGATGAAAACTTATGGTGATTCCTGCTTTATTTTCCTCGTAATCATCACGTGTTTCCACATCTGTATCAAATTTTGTATATGCATAATAAACCCTTGCATTCATCCATTTAAATACAGTCCAGCTCAAACCCGTACCCAAATCAAGGGTTTTATCTTTTCTATCGGCAAATTTTTCTTTAAAATCCTGAATCTTATATGAGCCATTCAAATCTAAGGAAAGCCTTCTGGTAAGAAGATAATTATAATTATATCCCCCTTGATAATAAGTACTAAAACCAAGACTTGCAGCATCTTCGCTTGTTTCTTGATGCCCGCTTGAAGCATATACAGACAAAGAGCTTCTTTTGGTAAAATCAAAAAGTTTATAAATATCTGCATCAATAAAAAAGTCGTTTGAATCTTCCTGATCACTATATCTATTAAATAAAACACCAGCACCAAGTGAAACCCTGGAAGTTTCACTTGTATTCCAATCGAACCCTAGAGAGGGTTTATAGATTTCATGACTTTCATCATTTTGTTCTGAGTATGATTGTTTATAAGCAATGTATGTACTAAAATGTCTGGTAAACTTTCTTGATAATTTTATATTTCCTATAAAAGTGTCTTTATCACCATCATTGTCATAGGTTGTTTTTTCTGCACTTAAACCTGCACTATACCCGTATTTCACACTGAACCAATGGGTGATATAAGCATTTAAATCATAGGATCTATGATCATCATTGTTGTCTTCGTCGTAGTTATCACCAGTAAAGGACAGACTGATCCCTCTATTACTGTTTTCTGCAAATCTATTGTTCATTCCAATCAATACAGAATGTGTATCATGTTCTTCCCAATCACCTGTTCTAAGTGTTCTGTCTCTGCTTCTGGTGAATGCAGTTGAAAAAGTTATATCTGTAAATTTTGTTATATTGAATAATGAATTAAGATTAAACAAGTGCTCCATGGAATCATTGTCGTCATGGTCATGGCTGTCAACATAGGTGGGATTGTAAAGAACTCCAATCTTTGAAGTTCTTGTTTCCGAATCAAGGGCAAAGCTTAAACTATATTTAGTGGAAAAATCTTCTTCTTTGTCTTTACTTAACTTGTCCTGATTGTAGTTGTCTGTATAGTCCTCAGTAACTGAAAAACCAGGAGTAAATTTGGTCAGAGCAAAAGATGAATAAGGGTAAATAAAAAAAAGAACTATCAGGGTAAATAAAAAATTTTTCAATTTACTTTTTCCTTAATTATTTAAGGTACAACAATAATATCATCAGTTTTAATAGGGATATTTTTAGACATATCACCTTTAAGGATATCTCTGTAATTAATAATAATTTTTTCTTCCACGCCCTCATTATATCTAAAAAGAAGAATTTCTTTTTTTGAAGCCCATTCTGTAAAGCCTCCTGCAAGTGCAAAAGCCTGCATAACTGTTAAGCTCTTTAGAATTGGATATTCGCCTGTTTTTGCTATTTCTCCAAGTATATAGAATTTTTTGCTGGCAGAATCGATAAGAGTAACCGTTACAGTGGGAGCTTCAACAAATTTTCCAAGTTTTTCCTGAATTGTTTCTTTAAGCTCCATTGTTGTAGCTCCAGAAGCTTTTATATCATCAAGAAGAGGAAAAGTGATTTTCCCGTCAAGCCTTACCCTAGCAGCATCAATTGTAAGATCAGGCTCTTTCCACACATTAATTTTTAAAACATCTCCCTCTCCTATGAGATATTTAGACCCCAAAGTCTTTGTTTCTTCTCCAAATCCAATTGAACTCCAGACAAAAACAAATAAAAACAAGAATAAACTTTTTTTAAACTTTTTTTTAGAGAACATTTGATTCTCCTTTTAATTAAATTTTAATTAAGATTAGATCTTACCTGGAGCCACGGCCAAACAATACAATTTTAACTGTTCGCAGCAAAACAAACAAATCAAGAGCAGTTGTCATATTTTTAATATAAAAAAGATCATAGTTAAGCTTTTCCATTGAATCTTCAATAGTTGCTGCATAATCAAATGAAATCTGAGCCCACCCTGTAAGTCCTGGCTTAACAAGGTATCTCTGGGAGTAAAAAGGTATGTCTTTTTCAAGGCTGTCTGTAAAATGTTTTCTTTCAGGCCTTGGTCCAACAAGACTCATTTCACCCTTTAAAACATTCCATAACTGGGGTAGCTCATCAATTCGATATTTTCTTATAAGCCTGCCCATTTTAGTTATTCTTGGATCATCTTCGCCTGCCCATACAGGCCCTGTAAGTTTTTCTGCATCCTTTTTCATTGACCTGAATTTAAACATCATAAATTCTTTTCTGTTTAATCCTACCCTGTCCTGGGAAAAAAACACAGGCCCTTTTGAATCAATCTTTATGGCCAAAGCAACTAAAAGCATTAAGGGAGACAAGATTAAAACCATTATAAACGAACCTATTATATCGGTAACCCTTTTAATTAGCTTCCTTACCAATGATTTTTTAAATCCATCTGAAAAAATCAGCCAGGAAGGATTAATTTTATTTACTAAAATTTTTCCTGTAAGCTGTTCATAAAATGAAAACCCGTCAATTACTTCTAAACCAGCACTTCTGCACTGAATAAGTTCAGTTAAAGGAAAAGATCCTCTTTTTTCTTTTATTGCAATAACAATCTTTTTTACTTTCCCTGAGCTGGCTGTATTGTAAAGGTTTTTAATATTATAGTAAAATGTAACATCTTCACCAAATTTATCTATATCTTTATCGCCTAAATCAGGAAAAACAGCTTTAACATTATATCCGCAGTCTATGGTTTCTTTAATTTTACTGTAAATATCAAAAGAGAAGTCACTTGACCCAACAAGAATAATATCTTCATTAAAAATTCCTTTTGATAAAAGACTGAGATATAAAAGTCTCCAGCCTATTGTAAATATAAAAAGAATCAGCACACCTAAAAAATAAGCACGCTGGTCAATTATTGCTATTGGAAAAAGGTAATAGACTATAGCTAATATAATTGAGGCTATTCCGATTGACTGTAAAAGACTTACAAGTATTTCAGGAATAGTTTTAATTAAATTAAAATCATAGAGGTCATTATAATAAAGACAAAGAACACAGATGACAGTTATAAAAATTATTCTTAAAAAAAGAAGGAGATCAAACAAATATGAAGGAGAAATAGTTAGAAACACTGACAAAAATAAAAATGTTAAAAAAATCACAAAAGCTTCTATAACAAAAAATAAAACATTGCGAATAGGGAAATATTGTTTTAAGAGTTTAAGCATTTTCTAAGTTTCACTTTTTTTTATTTTTTCCATAATTATAACGTTTGTCATACCCGTAACCTGAACCAAACATTCCTGTTGCAAAATTTTTAACCACTCCAAGAATTTTGTCTTTCCCATAAATATCAAGAATATCTTTAAGTCTTTCTTTTTTTGTATGCCCCTGTTTTACAACAATAATAACCCCGTCTACATAGGTAGCAAGAGCATTTGCCTCAGATGTCATATAAGGAGGTGGCGAGTCTATTATTATATATCTATCGTCATATCTTGACCTAAGCTCATCAATAAGCCTTTTCATTTGTTCAGAGGAAATAAGTTCAGAAGGATTTAGAGGAGAAGGACCAGCAGGAACCAAAGTAAGTTTTTTTAAAAAAGTTTTAACAAAAACAGAGGGCAAATCACTTTCACCGCTTAAATATGATGACAATCCCTTTGAGTTTTCTATACCAAAGATATTATGAACAGAAGGATCTCTTAAATCAGAGTCAAGAAGAAGAACATACTCATCAATACTTGCGGCTATGCTTACAGCAAGATTTGAGGCAACAAAAGACTTGCCTTCGCCTTTATCAGAACTTGTCACCATTATTGTTTTTGGAGGTTTTCCCGAATCTGGAAACAAAATTGAATTTTTTAAAAGCCTAAATTGTTCTGATTCTACAGAATGGGGTTTATTTACTGTAACAAGAATTTCAGCTACATTATCTATTCTTGAAAATACTTTTTCTGATTCTTTCTCTTCTGGAATATTTTCTTCAATCTCTTCAATCTCTTCAATATCCTCAATGCCTTCAACAGCTAAACCCGAATCGAAATCTTTTTTATCAGGGTTTTGATTTCTATCAATAATATCATCTTTATTTGCTTTTATTTTTTCAAGTGCTTTATGAATTTTGCCCAATGACCGCTCCGTATTTTTAAACTTAGAAACCAGGATAAATGCTCATTAAAAAAAACTTTTGATTATTCCCAAAGTTCTGTCTATTCCGTAAAGATTCAAAACACCAAAGCATCCTGTAATAAAAACAGTATAAAGAAATAAAAAACCAAAGCTGATAAGCTCTAATTTCTTTTTAAAGTTATCGCCTGTTTGTTTTAAAGGTGCAATTTCTGCAAGAATATTCAGCTCAAATTCTTTTTCTATTTCTTCATTAGTCCTTATTCTCGAATCCAGCATAAATAAAACAAAGCAGATTCCGCCTGAAAGGGCTAACCCACCTCCAAAATACAAAATAAACATCTTTTTTACATCCGGAGAAATCGGCTTTTCAGGTATACGGGCATGATCAAGAATTCTAAACTGCTCACCTTTTTGCTTTTTTTCCATATTAACAGAAATCTCTGCTTCAAGCATACGATCTAAAAGTGAATTATAAATTGAATTTACATTGTTATAATCACGTTGTAGAGCCTGCATTTCCTGCTCTCTTTTGGGGGTATCTTCAACTCTTTTCTGATAAATGGCAGTTTTGTTTTCTATATCTTTTATTTCAGATTCAATGATTTTAATCTGATTTTCGCTTTCAGATATTCTGCCTTTAAGTCCTGCTATTCCAAAATCTTCTCCAAAGGAAAATGGTTCTTCAATTTCTTCTTCATTTGGAATTTCAATTTCTTCTTCATTTGGAATTTCAATCTCTTTTTTTATTCTTTCATCTTCTATTTTTTTTTCAAGCTTTTCTATTTTTACCGCAAGCTTTAATACATCAGGATGTTTGTCTGTATATTTTAACAAAAGGCTGTCCATTACTTCTTTTAACTTTGACAATCTTTCCTCATCTTCTGAAACAAAGCTTTCTTCAAATTCAAAAGAATCAAACAAAGGCATTGAAGTGTTTTTTTGTGCTGACATTTGAGTTTTTAAGCTGGAAATTTCTTTTTTAAGCTCCATTAATGTTATATTTTTTGATTCATGCTGTTTTTGAAGCCTGTCAAGGGTTCTTAAGTTACTATCAAGTTCTCCTGGAAGTCCGCCCATATGCTCAGTTCTGTATTTAGTCAGCCTTTTTTCCATAAACTCAAGACGCTCTCTTGTTTTTCCAAGCTCAACTTCAAGAAATTCGCTTGTGCCTACAGCCTGGGCTTCCCTGACTTTTAAGTTTTCATCCATAAAATAACTTGCAAGAGTGTTGGTAATTCTCATTACTCTTTCAGGATCATTACCTCTATAATTGATAGTAAAAGCTTCTGAACCTTGCCTTGCTCTTGTAAGATTAACATCAATCCTTTTCCTCAAACTTTCTATTTTATCTTCAAGATAAGTACCTTCATCTTCAGCAAAAAGACCAAACTGCTCTATAATTTTTTCAAGATTACTCCTGCTCATTATCTGCTGAGAAATAGTACTTATTCTTGCTTCAATCCCTGTTGAGACAACAGATCTGACAAAAGCTTGAGGAACTTTCTGGGGCTGGACAAGAATTGTAGTTGAAGCTTGATAAATTCTTGTCGCAAGAAAGCTTTTAGCTAATCCAATTGTAAGAGCAGCCGCAAGAAAACCTAAAATTATCCATTTATATCTGAATAATGCTTCTAAAATCTGCTCTGGTCTTATTTGCTTTTGAGGAATTAAATCTACCATAAGTTTTAAAATATTTTCTTTGTAAAAATTTAAATTTTTATTTTAATATAAAATAGAAACAAAAACAATACTTACTAGATTAAAAAATCAACAAAGAGTTTAATTTAAAAAAAGATCCACCTTTTGAATTACAAGATTTTAATGTTACCCATAAAAACATTGCAACCCTCATTAAACTTAAAAAACTTAAATTAACAATTTTATAGATCCAGCTTATAAAAATTTTAAAGAAATCTTTCATTTAAAACTGAATTAAGTCAAGAAATAAGATTAAATTGCAGCTATTTCAGCTTTTTTAAACTTTTCAAGAAACTATTTGCACAGGATTTACATTTAAGATTTTTTCAATCCTGGCTTTTATTTTTTCTTTTTTTGAAAGCTCTAAAAGATATGACATTTTAGGAATTCTAAAATACGGATCGTGGCAATCGCTTCCAAAAAAACTTATCATATTTTTATTTAAAAGTTTCATGGAAAATTTTTTAATTGCCCTACCAAAACTCCCTTTTATACTCATTGCTGTTACCTGAAGATAAACATCTGGCATTAAAAGGTTTTTTAAGAGTTTAAAATTTTTCATAAACACAAGATTTCTTTCAGGATGGGCAATTATTATTTTATACCCTGACTGCAATAATTCTAAAAACTTTTGCTCTATAAAATCAGGTAAATAATCATAGGGAAATTCAACTAAAATAAACTCAGAGCCTGCTAAAGTTACAGGCTCTGGGTCATTCATTAAAAGTTCAAAGGGAATTTCAGCTCCGGAATATATTTTCAAGTCTATTTCCTTTGAGTCCAAAACAGACTGAAACAATTCAACTTTTTCCTTAATTTCTTCCAGAGTTAAATCTTTTCTCATATGAGGAGTGGCAATCATCTTGTCAATTCCATCTTCATAAGCAATCAAAGCCATTTCAACCGAAGATCGCATACTTTTTGAACCGTCATCAATACCTGGAAGAATATGGGAATGAATATCTATCATTAAATCCTTAAAGTTTTTATTTTGAGCTTAAAAACACATCAATTATTCTCTCAGACGCCTTTCCATCCCAAAATTTTGGAAGATGACCTGATTTAACAATCCCTTTTTTAAAGTTATTATAAGCTTTGATTATATCCTCTTTTTTATTTCCAATCAGAGTATTTGTTCCTTCATCTATGGTTACAGGCCTTTCAGTATTATCTCTTAAAGTAAAACAGGGAACTCCAAGTCCTGTGGTTTCTTCCTGAAGTCCTCCGCTGTCAGTAAAAACAGCAGAACTATCCTTCCATAAATAAAGGGAATCTTTAAAACCAAGGGGACTTACCTGAAAAATATTTTCTGATACATTGATTTTAAATTCTTCAAGTTTATTTTTTGTTCTGGGATGAACAGGAAAAACAAAAGGAACCTCTTTAGCAATTTGATTCAGAGCTTCAAAAATTTCTTCAAGGGTTTCCTCTGAATCAACATTGGAAGGTCTATGGAGGGTCATAAAAAAATATTTTTTGTTTTGGATTTTAAATTCTTCAAAAAAACTGTTTTCAGGTTTTTGTAATTTTGCTTTTTGATACAAAAGATTATCAATCATTACATGACCTGAAAAATAAATATCTTTTTGTGATTTACCTTCTTTTAAAAGATTTTCTCCTGCTGCTTTTTCAGTTATAAAAAAATAATCTGAAATTGAATCTGTAACCATTCTGTTAATTTCTTCAGGCATGGAAATATCAAAGCTTCTTAAGCCTGCCTCAACATGGGCAACCTTGATAAGAAGTTTTTTTGCAACAATTGCAGCTGCCATGGTTGAATTGACATCACCTACAACCAAAACAAGATCAGGGTTTTCTTTAATACAAACTTCTTCAAAGGAAACCATTATATCAGCTGTTTGCTTTCCATGACTTCCAGAACCTGCATTTAAAAAATAATCAGGCTCTGGAATTTCTAAATCTTTGAAAAAAGCATCTGACATTTCATAATCATAATGCTGTCCTGTATGAACAAGAATATATTCAAGGCTGTTGTGTTTTTTTATTTCCCGGATAATTGGAGCAATTTTCATAAAATTTGGTCTTGCTCCGGCAATTATACATATTTTCATTAAAGCCTCCAGAAATTCAGCCCGGCTTCCTCAGCTTCCTTTGGATTTAAAACCGACTTCACATCAAGAAAACAGCCTGAATCGGAAAGTTTATTTTTATATTTCCCAACTGATATCTTTTTAAACTCTTTATGTGATACAGCAAGAATTATACAATCAAGAGTACCAAGCTCTTCCCAGGAAGAAAGTTTTATACCATATTCTTCTTCTGCCTCTTTTTTAGCTGCAAGGGGATCATGAACAAGAACTGAGACTCCATAAGATCTTAACTCTTCAATTATATCTACAACCCTTGTGTTTCTTAAATCAGGGCAGTCTTCTTTAAAAGTAAGTCCTAAAATCCCGATTTTTGACTCTTTGATATTATTTCCCGCCTTGATCATTTCCTTTATTGCTTTTTTTGCAACAAACTTACCCATATTATCGTTTATTCTTCTTCCTGCAAGAATAACTTCAGGATTATATCCTATTGTCTTAGCTTTATAAGTAAGATAATAGGGGTCTACTCCTATACAATGCCCTCCAACAAGGCCCGGCCTGAAAGGAAGGAAATTCCATTTTGTTCCGGCTGCCTCAAGAACATTTAAAGTATCAATTCCCATCCTGTCAAAAATAAGGGAAAGCTCATTTACTAAAGCAATATTTAAATCTCTTTGAGTGTTTTCAATTACTTTTGCAGCTTCAGCCTCTTTAATGGTTTTTGTAAGATGAGTACCAGCTTTAATAATTGACTTATACAAATCATTTAAAATAATTGCTGTTTCTTCTGTATCTCCTGAAACAACCTTTTTTATATCAGTAAGCCTTCTCTCATAGTCTCCGGGATTTATTCTTTCTGGCGAATAACCCACGTTAAAATCAGTTTTCCATTTCATTTTTGATTCTTTTTCAAGAATTGGAACACAAACTTCTTCAGTAGCTCCTGGAAAAACAGTTGACTCATAAACAACAATTGCACCTTTTTTCATATTTCTTCCAACTGTTTCCGAAGATTTTACAAGGGGAGTCAAATCCGGACTTTTAGATTCATTAATAGGAGTTGGAACAGCAACAATTATAATATCAGCATCGCTTAAATCTTTGGGATCAAAAGTATACTTAAGTTTTACTGCAGCTTTTAATTCTTCTTTTGTCACTTCAAGAGTTGAGTCTTTTCCTGACCTGCACTCTAAAACTCTTTTTTCATTAATATCAAAACCTGTTGTTTCATAAACTTTACCAAGCTCAACGGCAAGGGGAAGACCAACATAACCAAGGCCTATTACTGCAATTTTTTTATTCATGTTTAAATCCTGATTATAAATTGATTTGTTAGACAATTTTAAAATTAAGCTAAATAATTGCTTAAAAGACTTGATTAGTCAATTTTAAAAATTAAACACAAATACTCTAAAAGCATTTTATATATTATAATGATAGGCTTGGTGTTCAGTATAAAAATAGAAATAAAGCTTCTTTCAAAAGAGGTTGCAAAGGAATAGTCTTTAAAATAAACTCCCATAAACTTGTATTTGCAGCAATACAACGGTTATACTTTCTATGAATTTTACCTAAAGTCAGATTACAAAGGGATTAATTTATGAACAAACAAGAAATTGGTTCAATGACTGCTAAAGGAGGTTTCTTAAATGAAAAATATATTTGTGAGAAATTTTTAAACTGGAAAAAAGATATTAATGCTCAGCAATGGCTTAAAGTAATGGGTTATAATTATGAAAAAATAGATAGTTTAAATGCAATTCATATACCTGTAAGAATTAGTCTTAGAACAGCTTTGTCACTTGGAATAACAAAAGAAAAATATGAAGAAACAATTAGATTTAAGAAAGCTGACATTCAGATTCGATTGGAAATAAAAATAAAAGAAACATTGTTTCTGGAAAATATTTCACTAAAAAAAGCGAATAAAGGTGCTGGCTTTAATCAGGTTGATAAGCGTCCGGTTGAGACTTATCAAGGAATGTGGAAATTTAATGAAAAGATTTCAAGATGGTTAAAATTATTTACAGGCGAAATTAACCCAAAAAAATATATGGAAAAAATAAATTGTTTGAAGCTTCGTGATGAAAGAAGACTTTTTTTTTCTGAGATACCTGAGAATATCAAAGAAGAGCTGCTAAAATTTTTCAAAGACAATAAGACTATAATAATTTGTGATATATTAAAGGGAAGAGGCGGTTTAAGTGCAGATTGGTTTTTGGTGACTGAAAAGGATGGAGAAAAAATAAGCTGGATAATGAAAGATATAAATTATGTCCTTAACCACTATTCACAAGGCGAAATTGAACTTTCACCAAGAGGAAGCTTAAAAATAGGTCGTGTATTAATGCAGCGAAAAGGTGGAACTCCCGACCCTGAAAGTCTTCAGTTTAAAATCAATCCTTTATCTCTTTTTGAAGGTTAAGTATGGAAAATTTTGAAAAGTCATATGAAACAAAATTATCCCAACTTAGTTTTATAGATTTATTTTCAGGCATTGGCGGTTTCAGGCTTGCTTTTGAATCTTTTGGTGCTAAATGTGTTTTTTCCAGCGAATGGGATAAGGATTGCCAAGATATATATTATGAAAATTTTGGTGAAAAGCCTTACGGCGATATCACTAAGATATCCGAATCTCAAATACCGAATCATGATATTTTATGTGCAGGCTTTCCATGTCAGGCTTTTAGTATTTCAGGGAAACAGCTTGGGTTTCAAGATACAAGAGGAACCCTTTTTTTTGAAATTGCAAGAATTATAAAACATCATTTACCTAAACTTGTATTTTTAGAAAATGTAAAAAACTTTGAAAATCATGATAAGGGAAGAACTCTTAAAGTTGTTATAAATATATTAAATGAAGCAGGATATGATGTTTACTATAAAGTGCTGAATGCTTCTTTATTCGGTATTCCCCAGAAAAGAGAAAGGATTTATATTTTAGCATTCAGAAAAGATTTAAAGGTCGATGGTTTTAAATTTGTGAGAAGTACAGATAAATATTCCAAGCTTAAAGATTTTTGCCTACCTGATGAACTGACAAAAAAATATATAATAACTCGCAATGATGTAAAATTAAAAGAAGATGTGAAAATAGAAAAAGATATTTTTGGTAACTATCCTCAAAAACCTATCCGCATAGGAATTGTTAATAAAGGAGGACAGGGGGAAAGAATATATCACGAATGCGGTCATGCTGTAACCTTGTCTGCATATGGCGGAGGTATAGGTGCAAAGACTGGATTATATATGATAAATAAAAAAATTAGAAGATTAGCCCCTCTTGAATGTGCAAAAATTTCAGGCTTTCCCGAATCATTTATCCTTCATGATTCTGACAGTGTTAATTACCGTGTTTTTGGAAATACAGTTGTAATTAATGTTTTGCAATATATTATTAAAAAAATTATTGATGATGATGTTTTCAGCTTGTTTTGAATTCAAATCTAAATGTAGTGACTTTGTCTTTTATTAAAATCAATTAAAAATACAAAATTAATAAGGCTCCCTGTAATTACAAGGAGCCCTATTTCTTTATGGAGAAGATTAGAGGATTTACTTAAAAATCCTGATCTTTCATTCTGTAGGCATCTTTAAGACTGTAAACTTCATCCCAGATTTTGTTGAATCTTTCGGGATTTGGAGCAGGAGATCTTAAAATTGCCTTTGCAAGCTCTCTTTGATCATCTGTATTGCTTGGTTTCATCATAAGCTCTGTTGCATATTTTGAAAAATCTCTTACCATGAAATCAAAAATTTGATCAAGCATTTCATCACTTACTCCCATATGATCTTTATTTTCAATAATAAGCTGACCATAAGGAATAAGACAAAATATATCTCCAAGATTAAGAAGATAATCAATATCTTTTGCCTGATTTTTATCCGGGGTTGCTTTTATAAGAAAATTTCTAAAAGCTTTTATCTGCTCTTTAAAAACAGCAAGGTTTGGAGTATCAGCTGAATCGTAAGCTATGTTATAATCATGAAACTGAATAGAACCAAGACCTTTTGTAGGACCCTGGCTAAACATAAAATCATCATTAGTTGTGTCGTGTCTTTTGCCTATTTCAGGAAATTCAGCAGGCTTGAACAGATAGTTATTCATAAATTTAACTATAAGAGCCATGTTTACATGAACAGTACCTTCAAGTTTTGGAAGCATTGGTGTTTCATGGGCCGCTATTTCAAAAAAAGGTTCTGCTTCAAAGCCTTTAGCTGCAATAACATCCCAAAGAGCCTGAACAACGCCTTCGCCTTCTCTTGTAACCTTCATTTTAACCATAGGGTTGAAAAGAAGATATCTTCTGTCTTCTGCACTTGCAGACCTCATATAATCTATTGCTCTTTCAGAAAAGACTTTCATAGCAATAAGACGGGAGTATGAGTCTACAAAAATTCTTTTTACATGGGGAAAATCTGTTACATATTTACCATAAAGATTTCTTCCTGCTGCATGGGAAATAGCTTCGTAAAAAGCATGGGTCGCCAGACCTAATGAACCCCAGCCAAGGTTGAATTTGCATAAATTTATGGTATTTAGCATATCATCCCAGGCTTGTGAGCCTTTTTGCATTATATCTGCTTCTGTAATTGGATAATCATGAAGTGCATATTCAGCAACATAGTTTTGCTCATTAACTGTATTTTTAACGCATTCGTATTTTTCATGCTTACTGTTTACACCAAAAAAAACATATTCTCCGCTGTCTGCAATTTTAGCAAAGGTTGAAACTATGGCAGCTTCATTTCCGTTTCCTATATAATATTTATCACCATTTGCCTTATAAGTTCCGTCTTCCTGGGGATAAAGCATCATATCTGAAGAATAAATGTCTGCTCCATGTTCTTTTTCTGAAAGACCAAAAGCAAAGACTTCTCCGTCCTGAAGAAGCTGGGCTGTTTTATTTTTCATTTCCTCGTTTGAACCCATCCAGATTGGGCCCAATCCAAGCATGGAAACCTGATATGTATACCAATAGGTAATTCCATAAAATGCTGAAATTTCAGCAAACATTGAGTTTCTGAAAGTATCCCATCTTGAATCTTCAGCTCCATATCCTGAAGGAGTCATAAGGGTGGCCATGACCTGATTTTCTTTCATAAACTTTACAAAATCGTGGTTCCAGACCTTTTCATGCCAGTCTTTTTTAATTGCCTTAAGACCTTTGTCTTCAAAAAAGTCAATCACCTTCTGCATCATATCTCGTGTTTTTTCATCACTGTATTTTATGTTGTGCTCTTTGGGATTGAAAAGAATCATTTTTATCTCCCTGTTTAATTAGTTTAAAATTTATCTTACATACAACTATCTTGTATACAAGATAGTTTAATATAAAATCAATAGTATAAATTTATTTTTTGGGATTAATCATTAAATATATTTTTTAAACAAAGTCTGAATGCTTTTCCAAAAGTCTTTTTAAAATATCTCTTAAAAAAATTTCTTCTTCATCTGTAAGCGAAGATAAAAAATCTTTATGTGCTTTTTCAAATAATCTATCAAGAAGACCACCTTTTGTTCTGCCGTCTTCTGTTAAAAAAATAAGAGATGAACGTCTGTCTGTGGGACTTGGTCTTCTTTCAACCAAATCAATAGCGGCAAGTCTGTCAATTATTCCCGAAACTGTTGCACTGTCAAGCATGACAAGGGAACTCATTTCACGTGAAGTTATCCCATCCCCCCTATTAAGAAGAATAAGAAACATTGCCTGAACTGTAGTTACATTATATTCCGAAATATATTCAGCCCAAAATTTATATCCTGACTGAGAATTCTTGGCCAATAAAAAAACTATGCAATCCTGTAGATCCATTTAATACTCCGGAATATATATTTATTACCTTGATTCAGGTAAGAAATATGTGCAGAAGGTTTCTTCTTCTGCACAAAATTTTAATTATCCTTCAAGTCCTGCCTGTACAAATGAAAGAATATCTCTTACATCTTTTTCAAAAAAACAGCTCATGCCTTCCTGCCAATTTTCTTCTTTCAGTCTTTTTTGAGCTTTTTCAACAAATTCTTTTCTCAGTACTTCTTTCATTTGTATAAATGCCCGGTTTGGCTGATCAATCCATAATGCTACAATTTCCTTTGCTCTTTTTACAAGATCATCAGCTTCAACAACCTCATCTACAAGACCAAGCTCCAGGGATTTTTCAGGATCATACATTTCACCAAAATACATTATATCCCTAAATTTTTTATCTGTATCAAGACCAAACCTCATAACTTGTGACTGGGCCAAAGTAAGGGGCAGTCCAATTTTTATTTCACTCATTCCAAGTTTGATTTTTGGATGACCTGTTACAATTCTATAATCTGAAGCCATGGCAAAAATCATACCTGCGGCTGCAGAGTGACCGTTCATTGCACATACAACAGGTTTTTTACACATGAAAAAATTTAAAAGCATTTCTTCTTCCTGATTGAAAAAATCAACTGCTTCATCTACATCTTTAAAGTTAAGAAACATGGGAAGATTAAATCCGCTTGAAAAAAATCTTCCTTCTCCTGTAAGAACAAGACCTTTTAATTTTTCTTCTGTATTTACTTTTTCAACACAGGCATCCAGCTGCTTTAATGTCTCAAAATCAATTGAGTTTGTTTTACCATTTGATAAAACCGCAATAAGAATGTCGTCTTCAATTCTTTCCTTAATCATTTAAAATCCTCCAGACTTTATTTATTAATATTAATATTTGTATTTAAAAATTTCCAATAATACTCCACATAACACCGGCAGCAATAGCAGAACCAATTACACCGGAAATATTAGGAGCCATGGCATGCATTAGAATATAATTCCCGGGATTTTCCTTTGCTGCAACCATTTGAACAACCCTTGCAGAGTCAGGTACTGCTGATACACCTGCAGCCCCAATCAATGGGTTTATCTTTTCTTTTAAAAACATATTCATTAATTTTGCAAACAAAATCCCACACATTGTTGCAATGGCAAATGAAACAACTCCAAGTATAAATATGGTAACAGATTTTTTTGTCAAAAAAACATCAGCCTGAGTGCTTGCACCTACACTTATTCCAAGCAAAATTGTAACAATATCAATTAAAGGTCCTTTTGCAGCTTCAGCAAGCCTGTTTGTCACTTCTGCTTCTTTTAAAAGGTTTCCAAAAAACAGCATTCCAAGCAAAGGAAGAGCTCCGGGAGCTATAAGGCAACATATCACAAGAGCTGTAACAGGAAAAATAACTTTTTCCTTTTTTGAAATTTCCCTGAAATCTGAACTCATGGTGATCAATCGTTCTTTTTTACTTGTAAGTAATTTCATAATAGGAGGCTGAATAACCGGCACAAGAGCCATATAGGAATATGCTGCAATAGCTATGGGACCAATAAGATCAGGAGCAAGTTTTGAGGTTAGAAAAATGGCTGTGGGCCCGTCTGCTCCCCCTATTATTCCTATTGCTGCTGATTCTGTAGGAGCAAAGCCTAAAAAATAAGCTCCGATAAAAGTAATAAAAATTCCTGCCTGAGCTGCAGCCCCAAGTAAAATAAGAATAGGCCTTGATAAGATGTAGGAAAAATCGGCCATTGCTCCTATGCCGATAAAAATAAGAGGAGGATAAATTCCCTGGGACACTCCTTGATAAAGATAATAAAACACGCTTCCCTCGCTGTACACTCCAAGGGACATTGAGGCCGGTGATGGAAGATTGCCTATAATCATTCCAAAAGAAATTGGCACAAGAAGCAAGGGCTCATATTTTTTAAAAACCCCAAGATAAAGAAAGAAAAAGGCTATTAAAAGCATAATAAAATGCTTGTATGTAAAATAATACAAGCCCGTATTCTCTATAAATGACAATAAAATATTTTCCACTTTTCTTCACTTTTTAAAAATTAACTTCCAGGCTGGAGACTTATCATTCCAAAAAAATTTTCCTGTTTCATCAGGACATATTATTTGTTTTTTTATCAAAAAATCTACAAGGATCCATGGGTTTTCCTGACCGTTCATCAATGATTTTTCTATCAGATCAGGGAGATAAAAAGACTCTTTTTTATTTTTTGAAAGAAAAATTATTTTTTTTGTTTCAGTTATTTGGTTTTTTGTAAAAGAAGCAGTTATTATTTTTTTTTCTTTAAACTTTTTAAAATTCAAATTTTCTAAAATAAATAAAACTCTATGTATATTAGAAACAACAAAAGCAAGAAATGCAAGTCCTGAAAAAACTATGAACAATCCTGAAACTGCTAATAAATATGGGTTTATTTCCATTTTTATCTCTTAAAATATTTTGTTTTGGATAAAAATTCATCTTTCAAACGTATAAGCCTTGAGTTTATTGAAGCATACCTTTTTTCAACATTAACAAGAGTTTTACTTGTAAGCACTCCGCAGACTCCTTTTTTTGAAAGACATGTGCATGTAGTCACATAATGAGTTTTATCAAGAAAAGGTTCTGTTCCAATTATATCTCCAGGATTCATAAGGGTAAAAGCTCGTTTATCAGGAAGGTGAATCAAGAAATGACCATCAACTAAAATATAAATATTTGAGGCTTTTTCTTCGGCACTAAAAAGTTTTTCTCCTGAAACATAAACCTCCTTTTCCATTTCACCGGCAAGTTGCCAAAGTTCATTATTATTAAAGTCTTTGAAAATTTCATTATTCTTGAATGCTAAGATTATTTCTTTCATTTTTACTTTGAATTTTTGAAAAGTTATTGTTAATAGTAAAGAATTATTGGTTTTTTTTAATTTATAAAATTAATTCTTTTATTTTCTAATACTTATTTTTTTTATTGAAACATAGTATATAAACAGGCCGAAAACCAGAAATTTATTTTACTTTTTATAATTTGAATTTAAGTTATAATAAAAATTTTTATCCTGGTTAATGATTTTATAAAAAAATAAGCCTTTTTATCACTTTTCAGCTTAAAACATTAATCAATCTTAAAATAGATAAAGTTTTTCTGATTAGATTTTGACCCTGAGCTTAAATGGATAAAAAATACTTTAGTTTATAAACAAATTAAAATTTAAAAAAGGAGCTTAGTAAATGAAACAATGGGAATGTACTGTTTGCGGTTATATTCACGAAGGTGATGAACCCCCGGAGACCTGTCCTGTTTGCGGCGTTGGTAAATCTGCCTTTACCTTAATAGAAAAAAAAGAGGCGGAAAAACCAGAGCAGGAAGAAAAAGAAGAAACATCTGAGGCAAAACCAGAATCTTCTGAAAAATTAAAAGAAACAAAACCTTCATCTTTAAAAGAAAAAATCGACCAGGCAATCCTTGATCACCATCTTCACCCAATTACTGTTCATATCCCAAATGGTGTGATTCCTGTGGCTGTATTTCTTCTTTTAATAGGCTCTCTCTTTGGGAATGAATCTCTAATTACTGCAGCATACTACAATATCAGCCTGGTTTTTATTTTTATGCCTGTGGTTTTGTACACCGGTTATATTGAATGGATAAACAGATACAGAAAAGCAATGACAGGAATTTTTCAGGCAAAACTTGTAAGTGCTGCTGTGGTTGCCACTTTATCCTGTGTTCTTGCTTTATGGAAAAGTTTTTCTGCTGATGCCGGAGGAGGTTTTTATCTGATTTTGCATCTAATTATGCTTGCCTCAGCAGGTATAGCTGGTCACATTGGCGGAAAGTTTGTTTTCAAAAATTAAATATTAAAACCTAAACACAAAAAAACCCATGATTTAAATATTAAACTCATGGGTTTTTTTATATTTATAAACAAAAGCTGTTTTATATTTTTATTATAATTCTATTTCTTTCGAATCTTCTATTCCAAGATAATTATCATCAAAATCTGTCATAATAGCCATGGAAAGAGGTATCAGCATATCTCCCATCCTGGTAAACTTTGTATTCATATTTTTTACCAGCTCATTGGATATCTGATAAAGAAATTCATAAAGCTTGTCCATTTTTATGGCTGGATATTTTTCACCCTGAACAAAACCCGTTCTTCCGCAAATATGGCTTGTTCCTCCTGTTTCTGTAGGAACTCCATAAGCTCTGCAGTTAAGGGGTCTAAAATCATAAAGATCACATTGATTGTTTTCATTTAAAAGAGGACACCTGACTCTTTCCATTGCCATCATACCTATTATTTCAATATCAGAAACTCCTTGCTTTTGTTCATCAAAAGCTTTTTTCTTTAACCTGTGAATTTCTCTGTCTGCTTTTACAGCTCTGTTAATGATTTCATGTCTTTTAACATCGTCAGTATAGATTTCTCTGAATTTTTTATTAATATATAAACTTTCAATCAAAGTTAAATCGAACAACGCATAGCAGCAGTCTGAACAGCCGGGCTTGCAATTTACCTCTTTTGGGAAATCATCAGCAACTTTTTTAAACGCTTTATCAACAGATTTGGCAAGTTCTTCATAAGCTTTAAAATATTTTGTAAAATCCAAGTTTAACTCCTTAAAATTTATGGATAAAATTTATTAGTTCATTTTTTATAAGATCAACTCAATTTTTTATCAAAGAGATTCTTTTTATTCAAGCTTCTAATGTTTCACGTGAAACAAAGAATTTTTAACTCTGACCTATTTTAATAAAAACCTTTTAAAGACTATTGGTCTTCCATTAATTTATTTTCCTATGCAAAAATTGCTAAAAACTCGATCCAATATATCGGGAGAAACAAGTTCACCTATGATTTCTGAACATAAATCAATACAGGTTTTTAAATCATAAGAAATCAGTTCGATATCATAATTATCATTGACAGAAGAAGATATTAAACTGACCTTAGAATTCAATTTCTTTAAAACTGAATATTGCCTTTTATTTGGAACAAGATATGAATCAGAGGAAGTAAAATTTTTTCCAAAATAATGAACTATTTTATTTTTAAGTTCATCAATTCCTTTGTTTTCTTTTGCGGAGATATACAATGGCTGATTTTTTTCAGTTAAAAATGTTCCACGTGAAACATCTTTGCCAAAAAGATCTATTTTATTTACAACAAGAATAAAAGGGTAATTCTTAATTTCTTGAAACAACTTATCTGTTTCAGGATAAAATGGCTCAGACCCGTCAATCAAAAAAATAATTAAATCTGATTTTTCTAGAAGCTCTCTTGATTTTAAAACCCCTATTTTTTCAATTTCATTATCAGTTTCTCTTATCCCGGCAGTATCTGATAAAACTAAAGGAAACCCATCCAAATTTAAAGCCTCTTCAATTATATCCCTTGTTGTTCCCGGAATTGATGTAACTATAGCTCTTTCCTTTGAAATAAGTTTATTTAAAAGGCTTGATTTTCCCGCATTTGGAGGACCTGCAATTGTAATTTTATACCCATCTCTTACCTGATGACAATTATCATAATTTAAAATTAGAGATCCTATCTCTTTTTTTATTTCGTTTATAGTTTTTAAAAAAAGAGAATGATCAAAATATTCATCTATATCATCTGGAAAATCCACAAAAGCTATAATATTTGCTTCTATATCTATTAATTTATTTCTTGCTTCAATTATTTTTTCTTTTAATTCTCCACTGGAAAGGCTGGCTGCAATTCTATGGGAAGCTTCGCTTGAAGAATTAATTATATCCATTACAGATTCAGCTTTGGTAAGATCTATCCTCCCATTTAAAAAAGCTCGTTTAGTAAACTCACCAGGAGCAGCAGGCTCAGATCCTGAATTTAAAACAAGAGATAAAATTTTATCAAGAACAAATTTTCCTGAATGGGAATGAATTTCAACAATATCTTCCCTGGTATATGAATAGGGTGATTTCATAAAAACAATCAAAACCTCATCAATAACAAATTCTAAATGAGGATCTATTATAAAACCATGGTAAAGATATCTGTATTTAAGAGCTTCCATTTTAAGAGATAAAAACTTTTTATCGGCTTTTCTTTTAAATAAAGAAAGGCCAATATCAAAAGCATTAAAACCTGAAACTCTTATTATACCAATCCCACCGTTTCCCGGCGGAGTTGATATAGCTGCTATTGTATTGTTATTTGAAAATGAATTTATCATTGGATGAGATTCAAAACCGGAGTTTATAAATACAAAACTCCGGTTCAATTCTTTATCTGTTTTTGGAAGTACGTGGTTTACCCTTTGGTCTTCTAGATGGAAAAACCACGAGTTTTCTATAATAACCTTCGCCCATACTCTGGGTTCTTACACGTCTATCGTCTCTTAAAGCTATATGAATAAATCTTCTTTCATAGGCTGACAATTGACCTATGGTGGCAGGCTTTCCTGTTTTTTTAACCTTATCTGCATACCTTAGAGCAATTGAATAAAGATTTTGCTTTCTTCTCTCAAGATAATCTTCAATATCAATAAGAACTCTTACTCTGCCTTCAGATATTTTATTTACAATCTTGTCTATAATAAATTGCATCGCTTCAAGATTTTGCCCTTTTTTACCAATAATAACACCGGGATTTTCTGCTTTTAAATTATATAATACTTCATTTTCTCTTATTTCCGGAGAAATTTCAAAACTATCACTTAGTAAAATAAGAATTTTTTCCAGAGCTTCTCTTCCTTTTTCTACGGCATCTTCAGATATTTCCAAGGGAAAAGAGTCGTTTTTATCTTCTTTGGAACTAACAAAAACCTCTTTAATTTCTTCTGATTTTACTATTGTTTTTTCTTTTTCAATTGCAGATTTTTCAGATGAAATTTCATGGACAATTTTAGTTTCGTCCTTTTTAATTTCTTCCTTTGCCTTTTTATCAGGTTTTGGAAAATATGGTTTCTTTTTTTCTTTAGGTTTGCCCGATGAAAAAGCTTCATCCACAAGAGAAGAGATGTTTTCTTCTGATTTATCAGAAGAAACTTTAATTCTTATTTTCGCTTTTTTAACTCCTATCAAACCAAATAGTAAACCTTTATTTCCGTACTCAACAACTTCATAATCCAACTTATCTGCTGAAACACTAAGATCTTTTAAAGCTGCTTCGATTGCTGATTCAACATCTTTGCCTTCATATTCCTTATGAATAGCCATAAAAACCTCCATCATCATTTAGAAAGGAAACGGGATACATAATATTGCTGCCCCATTGTGAAAAGATTGTTAACAAGCATATAAAGAACAAGCCCTGCAGGGAGATTAACAAAAATCACAGTTATAAAAATCGGCATAAAAAGCATTATTTTAGCCTGGGTGGGATCTCCCCCGGTAGGTGTCATTTTCTGCTGTAAAAACATTGATGCACCCATTACAATGGTAAGGAGAGGTAATCCATAAGGCTCCTTCATAAAAGGGATGGCAAAATTTAAATCAAATAATCTGTCAGGGGCTGACAAATCCTGAATCCACAGCATAAAAGGCGCATGTCTTAACTCAATAGCACTGAACAACATTCTGTAAAGCCCAAAAAATATAGGAATCTGAACCAGAATAGGCAAACAGCCGCTAAGGGGATTTACTTTATAAGTTTTATATAAACTCATAACTTCCTGGTTCATTCTTTGTTTATCGTTTTGATATTTCTCTCTTATTTCCTTCATAAGAGGTTGGATTTTTTTCATTTGCTCCATTGATTTTGCACTTTTGGTTCCAAGAGGCCAAAAGATTATCTTAACAAGAAGGGTAAGCATAATTATGGAAACCCCATAGTTTGGAATAACCTTATAAATATAATTTAAAACCCATAAACAAGGCTTGGAAATTGCGTCAAAAAAACCAAAATCAACTGATTTTTCCAGTTTAAAACCGGCAGATTTTAAAATATCCATTCTTTTCGGCCCAGAATAAAAATGATATTTAAATATTTTTTTCTCTCCATTCTGAAGACTGAAAGGGTTTGAAATAAAATCAGCTTTTATATATTCTTTTTTAGAACCAGAGTATTTATCTTTAAGAATTGAAAAATCACAAATTATACTTTCATCAAAATCAGGAATAACTGCTGTTATGAAATAAATAGACTCCAAAGCTCCCCATTCAATTTTTGAATTAAAATTACCTTCTTCGTCAAGTTTTTTGATTTTTATATGATCAAGATTGTTATTTCTGTAAACAGAAGGCCCAACAAACCCTATCTGCCTTGCCTCAGGCTTTTCAGAGTTAATTGAAACAATAAGCTGGTTTGAAAAAGGATAGCCTGTATTATTTATTAAATCTATTTCACAATCAAAAAGATAAGAATCTTTATAAAATACATATTTTTTTCTTATCGTAAAACCTGATTCTGTCTGATATTCAAAAACTAAGTCTAGTTTATTTGAAGAAAAATGTATTTCCCCGGGATTTTGCTTTGAATAAAAATTGGATTTTTTTAAATCTAATCCTGTTCCTGATTTAAGTTCAGTAAAAAAACTACCTGAAAGAAAATCATTATCTATCATTTCCTTGAAATTAGAACTTTCTCCATTAATTTCTTTATAATTTTTAAGCCTTAAGCTCGTGAGCTTTGCTCCAACACTTGATAATTCTGCAATGTAATTATCTGTTTCAATGACATATTTTTTTTCATCAACAGGAAGACTTCTTATTATATTCTTTGTTTCTTCAGCACCTAAGTTGTCTTTTATATTATAAAATTTATTTTCATTTACTTTATTATCAATATTGTCTTGGGTTGTGTTGTTTTCTAGAAACGCTGTATTTTCTGAAGGAAGATGATTTTTAGTATAAAAATAATTCCATCCGAAAAAAACAATAAAAGATAAAACTACAGCGATTAAAAGACGAAGCTGTTCCATATTTCCTCATCAAAATTTTTTAAAGTTTTAATTAAACAATCCTTATAAAAGAGGATCATACCCTCCTGGATGAAAAGGATTGCATTTCAGTATTCGTTTTAAAGACAAAAACAAACCCTTCAATATTCCGTATTTTTCTATAGCCTGATATGAATAGGCAGAGCAGCTTGGACAAAACCTGCAATTGTCCCCTAAGTAAGGAGAGATTGCCAACTGGTAAAAACGTATCAGAAAAAGAAAAACTTTCTTAATCATTTTTAAGTTTACCTGTTTTTTTAAAAAGAATAAAAAGAGATTTGAATATTTCTTTGGAATCCTTGAAAGAAGCACTTTTCTTGGCTATTATATTTATATCTGGAATAGATTGCAATGAGTGTTGATTAAGCCTCCAATATTCCCTGACAAGACGTTTTATTCTGTTTCTCTCAACAGAATTACCTACTTTTTTAGACACAGTAATACCTATCCTGCCTAAATCAGATTTTTTGTCTTTTTTTCCATAAACACCGATAAAGTGTTTGGAATGACTGACACTTCCAATATTTGCAAGTTTCAAAAACTCTTGTCTTTTTAAAAGACGCCGGGATTTGTCAAATTTATATTCTGCCAAAAGTATATCTTTAAATATTTAAATTTTTAGCTTCAGATATAAGAAAACTGGTACCTTTGAATAAAAATACCAGTTAGTAATTTTTTAATTATTAGGCTGATAGTTTTCTACGACCTTTAGATCTTCTTCTTCTTATAATAGCCCTTCCACCGACTGTAGACATTCTACGTCTAAATCCATGTCTTCTTACTCTTTTAATTTTGCTGGGCTGAAATGTACGTTTCATAATTAAATTTCCTTGTAATTTCTAATATTTGTTAAATTTAAACTATTTATTATCTACATTAACCTGAACAAATAAACACAATATATTAGATTTGTCAATTTTTTCCATCTGATAAATTAAAATATCTTATAAATCTAATAAGATTCAGGTTTTCTCAAATTTTCTATTATATCAAATTGCTCTCTGAAATAATTAGAAACAGGATAAACAACAACAGGCTTATCTGTAAAATCTTCTATAATCTGAAGAATCTTAGCTTCCTCTCCATGGAGAAGTGATGCTATTTCAGGATTGCATCTTATTGTAAAAGATTCTCCTGTCATATCCACAGATTTTCTTTTCACATCCCTTACAATATTATAACATATTGTTTTTCCTGAATTTAAAAATCCTCTTCCCTCACAATATTGACAATCTTGACAAAGAGTAGAATTAAGAGACTTTCTCTCTCTTTTCCTTGTCATCTGAATAAGTCCAAGTTCTGTCATTGGAACAATATATGTTTTTGTTTTATCTTTTTTCAAAGCTTCTTTTAAAGCTCTGAAAACCCTTTCCTGGTTTTCTATTTCTTCCATATCAATAAAATCTACAATTATTATTCCGCAAAGATTTCTAAGCCTTACCTGGTATGCAATTTCTTTAACAGCTTCAAGATTTGTTTTAAGAATTGTTTGTTCAAAATTATGTTTTCCTACATATCTTCCGGTATTAACATCAATTGCAACTAAAGCTTCGGTATGCTCAATTATTATATATCCACCTGATTTAAGCCATACTTTTTTTTTTAATGCTCTTTGGATATCAATTTCAATATTATAGGCATCAAAAATAGGCTCTTTTCCTTGAAAGAGTTCAACTTTTACAGGAAAATCCACCATATGCTTTTTTAAAAAACTTTTTACAGCTTTATAACCGTCTTTTATATCAATAACAACTTTGTTTACTTCGTGGGTAAGAAGATCTCTTACTGCTCTTAAAGTTACTGAAAGATCTCGGTGAAGACATACAGGAGCAGATTTTGTTTTATTTTTTTCAACAACGGATTTCCATAATTTTTCAAGAAATTTCATTTCCCTTATAATGGATTCTTCCTCTATACCTTCAGCTGCTGTTCTTAAAATAAATCCATAATTATTAATTCTTTCTGATTCAATAATTTTTTTAAGCCTTTCCCTTTCAGAAGGCTCTCCTATTCTTCTTGAAATACCTATGTGATTTATAGTGGGCATGAGTACTAGATAACGTCCTGGTATTGAAATATGAGTTGTAACTCTGGCTCCCTTGGTTCCCATAGGACCTTTGGATACCTGAACAACAATTTCCTGGCCTTCACTTAATACAGACTGAATTTGAAAACTTTTTTCTTCATGACCTGAAACACCATAACCACTAGAGTCTTCAGTTTCATCTGTTAAGTCACCACTGAATTTTTCTAAAAAATCTTCACTTTCCAAGTTTAAGTTATCTGTCTGGACAACATCATCCACATAAAGAAATGCAGCTTTATCAAGTCCTACTTCAACAAAAGCCGCCTGCATTCCTGGAAGCACTCTTTGTATCTTACCCTTGTAGATACTTCCGACAATGTTTTCGTCAATCCCCCTTTCAATAAAAAGTTCTGATAAAACACCGTTTTCAAGAAGAGCTACTCTTGTTTCATGCAAAGATGCATTAATAATAAGCTCTTTTTCCATTAAACTTTATCCATTTCTTTAATTTTGTATATTTTTAAATTTCTTATTTTTTCTTTGTCTAAATTCAAAAAATGATTTAAAAAAATATCAGGTCGCAGTGTCTTACCATTTTCAGATAAAATTTTCATTTTAATTTTACCTGTATCTACTATTTTTACTTGTTCAAACCATTTTTTCAAATCATAATTTCTTGGTTTTTTCTTTTTCAAAAGAGTTATTTCAAAAGAATTTAACAAATTAAATTCTTTTATCTTATCTGAATAAATATCAGCATTTCTTAAATTGACTTCATAAACAGATAAGGAATGTGGATAAAATTTATATTTTTTTTCCACTTTTTCAATATTTTTAATTAAAAGACCCTGGGGAAGAGTTTTGTTAAGATTTAGAAACAGGCTTTCAATATCCATATCATAACAATCCACAGTCATTAATTCGCCATAGCTTTCCATTCCAAGGGGCAGGGCATCTTTGAAGGTCATTTTCGGTTTAGGATGAAATCCTTTGGAAAAATCAAACTTCATTTTGGATCTGTCAAAAGCACGCTGGAAAATTCCAACAATTTCCAAATGACCAAAGTAAGCAGCATTTCCAAGTTTTTCAAACAAAACTTTTAACTTTAAAATTTTATTTTTATCAGTTTGTTCTAAATGAACGTTTTTATAAAAATCATGGGAAATTCCTGGCTTGTCAAAAACTTTTGGGTAAATATTTTTAAAATCACATACCCCGCATTGGTTGCATTCACTGATTCTACAGTCCTGGGTGACAATAGTATTTTTTGAATTGTACAATTCTTTTAAAAGATATTCTTTTGTTACCCCTGTATCTATTTTATCCCAGGGAAGACTTGAATCTTCATCTCTTTTACCTGTATAAAAATCAATATCAATTCCAAGACTTTCAACAGCAGCAATCCATTTATTATAATCAAAGTGCTCAGACCATCCATCCAGATGACACCCAGATTCATAAGCCTTTACTATCAATGGAGCAAGGGTTCTGTCTCCCCTTGAAAAAAGACCTTCAAGCCTTGAATGTTCAGGATCCTGCCATTTTAAATTAACACCCTTGATTTTTTTAAGGTTATTTTTGAGATATAAAAAATTTTCCAGGGACTCTTCACGGCTTAAAAGTTTTTCCCATTGAAAAGGTGTATGAGGTTTTGGGATAAATGTTGTAAAACTTACATTTATTTTACAATTTTTTGCTTCGGGAAGAAATTTTAGTTTTTTAACCAACTCAACAAGTTCATCAAGATCATCTTTTGTTTCAGAAGGGAGCCCTGTCATGAAATAAAGTTTTATAATTTTCCATCCCATATCAAAGGCACTTTTTACAGTATTCACTATTTCTTCTTCACTTAAATCTTTGTTGATAACATCTCTTAATCTCTGAGAACCTGCTTCAGGAGCTATGGTAAACCCTGTTTTTCTTACCTTTTGAATTTCTTCCATCAAATCTTTTGTTAGTCTTCCTGCTCGTATTGATGGAAGAGAAACAGATCTTGCCTCTTTCATATATCTTTTCATCAGAAATAATAAAAGTTCAGGAAAACAAGTATAATCACCAGTGCTTAAAGAAAGAAGGGACAAATCTTCATAACCTGTATTTTTTATTGATTTTTCAGCAATCTCCAAAAGTTTTTTAACACTTCTTTCCCTTACAGGCCTGTAAATCATTCCTGCCTGACAGAATCGACATCCTCTGGTGCATCCCCTGGAAATTTCAAGCCTGAGTCTATCGTGAACAGGTTTTCCATAAGGTATAATCGGTGAGACAGGAAACGGAGCGTCTTCAAGATCTTTTATTTTTCTTTTTTCAACTTTTCTATAATCAAAAAACTTACTTTCTAAAAAAAGATTTTCTTTTTTAGTATCTTCAAAAAATAAAGGCACATAAACACCTTGAATATCTTTTATTGAGTATAAAAGATCTGATTTTTTTCTACTTTTTATTTGTTTCCATTCTATAATTTTTTCAGATACTTCAAGAATTGCCTCTTCTCCATCTCCAATAAAAATAAAATCAAAGAAATCTGCCACAGGCTCAGGATTTACCATGCATGGGCCGCCTGCAATTACAAAAGGAAAACTTTCATCCCTTTGAGATGAGTAAAAAGGAATATCACCCAAATCCAAAATTTCAAGAATTCCTGTATAATTGAGCTCATATAAAAGAGAAAAACCAATAATATCAAAATCTTTTAAAGGTTTTTTTGTTTCAAGGCCGCCTATGGATATTTTATTTTTTTTAAGGTGCTCTTTCATGTCCGGAGATGGAACAAAAACCCTTTGAGCATAAATATCTTTATGACTATTAAGAATATCGTATAAAATTTGAATTCCAAAATGGGAAGACCCAATCTCATAAAGATCAGGAAAAGCCAGTGCAAAATTTAAAAGTATTTCTTCTTCATTTTTTTTTACCGCATTTACTTCATTTCCAAGATAGGTTCCGGGATTTTTTACATTTAGGTAAAAATTATTATATCTCATTTGTTTTTCCGTATTTTTTGATTTCAAAACTTAAGCTTTATATATTCCCCTGATTGCAACCCATCCTGATTCATTATAAATTTTTTCAGGCTCTATATTAAATTCTTCCATTTTTTCTATTACCATTTTCATTTTATCTTCAATTATTCCTGAAAATATATACCTGGTATTCTTTTGTGAAACTTTTTTCAATTCCGGGATAAGTTCAACAATTACTTCAGCAAGTATGTTTGCGGTTACAAGGTCAAATTTACCATTTACAGAATTTAAAAGATCTGAACCAAAAATATCATAGGTTGACGGATCTATTTCATTAAGTTCCATATTTGATTTTGAAATTTCAACAGCTGAAAGATCATTATCAATTCCTGTAACAAAAGATGCTCCGCATTTTTTGGCGGCAATCATTAAAATTCCAGAACCGCATCCTATATCAAGAACTCTATCGTTTATTTCAACAGTTTCTTCAATTAATTTAACACAAAGACTTGTTGTTTCGTGGGATCCACTTCCAAAAGCCATTCCAGGATCAATATTAATTATAATTTTATAATCCTTTTCAAGCTCTCTCCAGGTAGGTTTAATTACAATCTTTTCTGAAATTTCAACAGGATAAAAAAACTCTTTCCAGGAATTTGACCAGTCTTCTTCTAAAATTTTCCTTATTTGAAAATCAAGTTTCACATCAAAAGGTTTTAAAATATTAAAAACATCCTTTTGTATGATTTCAATTTTTTCTGATTCTAAATTTTTAATATAGCCTGACACAGAGTAAATATCGCTTAAAACTGGATTATCACCCCATTCTTCTGTCAGCTCTACAGGAGTTTCAATTACAACCCCATTTATATTATTTTTATAAAAACAATCTGCAATTAATTCAGATATTATATCTAAATCATTTTCAGCTTCAAAAACAATTTTTAATTTTTTAAGTTTATTCATATTTTCATTCTCTGTTTTATTCTGAAATTTATTCATTTACAAATTACGGGGAGACAGAATCATCATAGTTTTTAAATAAATGAAAAAATAACAAAATTTAATTTATCAAGGACAGAGGACTGGTTGATGAATTCAACTTAAAAAAGACAATAAAAAAGAACTTTATCCATATATTTTAGTATTAAAAATTATAGATAAAGATTTTTAAACACTCTTTAAAATCTAATTTTTTATAAACATTTTCTTATCTCCCTTAAATACAAAACATTTAAGAAGAAATAATTGTCTGTAAATTTAAACCAAGGCTCAATCCGGTTTTTATTTAAAACATTAAAAGTCTAAGGTAGATACTTCCAATGCGTGGGTTTGTATAAAATTTCTTCTTGGTTCAACCTCATCACCCATAAGAAGAGAAAAAATTTCATCAGCTGCTTCAGCATCTTCCACCTTTACCTGTAAAAGCTGTCTTGTTGAAGGATCCATTGTAGTTTCCCAAAGCTGATCCGGGTTCATTTCACCAAGACCTTTATATCTTTGAATTGAAACGCCTTTTTTAGCTTCTTCCATTGCCTTATTGTAAAATTCTTTTAAACTTTCACATTTGACAACTGAAGTTCCTTCTTTAGTTCCTATGTAAAATGGAAGATAATAGTATTTTTCAATAAAACTCCAGTCTTCAAGAATACTTTGATATTCCTTTGAAAAAACAAGTCTTCTTGAAATTCTTACAGGTTTTTTCTCTCTTACTCTTGATGATTCATGATCTTCATCTTCTTCTTCTATTTCAGGAGGAGTTAAGGTCAGCTCAAAAACCTCCTTTTCTTCATTCCAGATAAATTCATCTATAAAAAAATTACTTTGCTCAAACTTATCTTTTAAAAGGCTCATTTTTTCTTCACTTTGCAAATAATCCTTATCACTGACTTTTTCATCAAGCAAAATTTTTACTATTCTTTTTTCAAATCCCATATCATCAAGAAAAGAAAGGTTTTCATAAAGACTTATCAGTTTTAAAAGAAATTTAGAAACCTCATTGTCTTCAATTTTTGTCTTTTCTTTTCCTGATTCAACATATTTTAACTCACAAAATCTTGAAACCAGGTATTCATTAAAACCATGATCATTTTTAAGATAAACTCCTTTTTTACCTTTGCCTATTCGATAAAGAGGAGGCTGAGCTATATAAAGATAACCTTTTTCAATAATTTCAGGCATATGTCTGTAAAAAAAAGTTAAAAGAAGGGTTCTTATGTGAGCACCGTCAACATCTGCGTCAGTCATTATAAAAATTTTATGATATCTTATTTTTTCAATTTCATAATCATCTTTTCCAATTCCTGCCCCCAGGGCTGTGATCATATTTTTTATTTCTTCCGATTTTAAAAGCCTGTCAAATCTTGCTTTTTCAACATTTAGAATTTTACCTTTAAGCGGTAAAATAGCCTGGTATCTCCTATCTCTGGCCTGCTTGGCTGAACCGCCAGCTGAATCACCTTCCACCAGATAAAGTTCTTTTTCTTCAGGTTTATTTGACTGACAATCCGCAAGTTTACCAGGAAGAGTAGTATCACCAATATTTGCCTTGCTCCTTACAAGATCCCTTGCTCTTTTTGCAGCATCCCTTGCTCTTGCAGCATCCACTGCTTTTGCTATTATTTTTCTGGCATTCTGGGGATTTTCTTCAAGATAAATAGCAAGCTTTTCATTGACAAGAGACTCGACAATACCTTTAAGCTCACTGTTACCAAGTTTTGTTTTTGTCTGTCCTTCAAACTTAGGCTCTTTTAATTTAACACTTATTATTGCAGCCAAACCTTCCCTTACATCATCACCTGTTATTCTTGCTCTCAAATTTTTAGGAAGACTGTCACTACTTGCATAATTATTTAAAGTCCTTGTGAGTGCGCCTTTAAAACCGCTTAAATGATAACCACCTTCTGTGGTATTTATATTATTTGCAAAAGTATAAATTTTTTCATTAAATGTGTCATTGTACTGGATTGCAACCTCTACAGAAACATCTTCATGACTACCTTCAATTATAATCGGCTCATGAATGGCAGAGGAATGCTTGTTGATAAATTCAACATAAGTTTTTATTCCTCCCTCATAAAAAAAACTGTTTTTTTCATCAGATCTTTCATCTTCAATAGAAATTTTTATGCTTTTATTAAGAAAAGCAAGTTCTCTCATTCTTCTTGATAAAACTTCAAAATTAAAGTTGTTTGTAGACATTATTGTAATATCAGGTTCAAAGTGAATTCTTGTTCCGTTTTTTTCAGTTGAACCTATTATTTCAAGCTCTGTTACTTTTTTACCTTTTGAAAACTTTTGATTATAAATATTTTCATTTTTCCAGATTGTCATCTCAAGATTTTCAGAAAGGGCGTTTACCACAGAAATACCAACTCCGTGAAGTCCTCCTGATACTTTATAAGAATCATTGTCAAACTTACCCCCAGCATGAAGCTTGGTCATTACAACTTCTGCTGCAGGAACACCTTCTTTTTCGTGAAGATCTACGGGAATACCTCTTCCGTTATCTGTAACAGTCACACTATTATCTGTATGTATTGTTATGTCTATTTCATTGCAGTAACCAGCCATTGCTTCATCAATACTATTATCCAAAACTTCGTATACAAGATGGTGAAGACCTGCTTCTTCAGTATTGCCTATATACATGGAAGGTCTTTTTCTTACAGCTTCAAGACCTTCAAGTATTTTAATACTGCCTGCATTATACTCTCTTTTTAACTCAGACATTTTATTTCCTTAAAATTTAAATTTTTATCGGCATTATAGCCGCTGCATAATCAAGATTTTCAGAACCCGTTATTATACAATGTGATGATTTATCTTTCAAATAAAGAATTACAGAATTATCCTGAATATCTTTTAAAATATTTAAAATATATCTTGAATTGAAAGCTGTTTCAAAACCTTCTTTTTCAAATTTGATTCCTATGGATTCTTTAGCTTCTCCAAGTTCGGGATTACTTGAAGATAAAGTAAGGGTGTTATCTGAAAAATTAAAAAAAACTATTGGAATTTTATCATCTGCAACTATAGAAACTCTTTGAAGAGTATCATTTAAAATATTTTTATCAATCTCTATTGCGTATTCGTGATCCGGAACTACAAGTCCGCTGCAGTCAGGAAAATCTCCTTCCAAGACATTTACAGAATAAAATTCATTTCCCTGTTTGAGAATCAATAATTCAGATGTAAAAGATAAACTTACTTTTTCCTGATCTATAAACTTTATTAAATCAGAAATAACTTTTTTCGGGAGAAGAACAGATTTTGAGTTTAGTTCTTCGGGGATTAAAGATTCACTTCTTATTTCTGTTTTTATAATTCTTTTTGTATCTGTAGAAAACATTTTTAATGAAGAAAAATTTTTATTGTTTAAAAAAGAAATATTTATACCTAAAATAAAAGTCCTTAATTCGTTCATTTCCGGGTTAATTGAATTTCCTGCTGTAAGCATTTTTTTAAAAGAGTTGGAATTTGTATCAAAAAATTCAGAATCAAAATCAAGTGAAATTCCTGGGAAATCTTCAGGAGAAGCTCCTACAAGATGAAAATAAACATCTTTTGTACCAATTTTTATCCATTGGAAATCTATTTCTTCAATGGGTATAAAATCTTCTGGAAAATATTTAACTATATCAAAAAATTTTTTTGAATTAAGGGCAATTATGCCTTTTGTTTCTATTTCAGCTTCCATAGTGCAGTAATATTCAGAAATAAGATCAGTTGCTTTTACAGATATTTCTTTATCTGAAATTGTTTCTATAATTACATTCCTGGTTATTTGAAGAGAAGTTTTTTGACTTGTCATTCCTTGAATTTTTTCCAGAACATTTTTAAAGCTGTTTTTTTCTATTCTTATTTTCATATTTTAAAACCTTTTATTAATATATATTGTTAACTTGTTCATTAGTAACTTAATTGTTTGTTTTTATTTGGTTTTTAATTAACATCTTGTATTTTATAAACCTTATTTTTTATACAGACATATTTTTTATGTTAATAACTTTTAGTTCTGTTTTCAATCCATTTACTTATTGTTGACAATTCTTTGTTTATCCAATCTTCTGAAATTCTTAATAAAATGAACTTTTGGAAAAGTTTATCAACAAGGTCTGTCAATAACTCTAGGAAGTATGCTTTTTCTATAACAGATCCTTCTATTTCATCAGGTGAAGTTGAAAATTTATATTTTAATACATTGAATCCTGTAATATCCAGACTCTCTCCTTTAATAAGAAATTTAACATCTATATCTTCCCCTGTTTTAAAACTGATCTTAAGTTCTGTAACAAGGGCTCCTTTTTTTATTGCAAGAACTCCTTCATCAAGATTTGCTGTGTTACCGTTTATGGTTATTTTTTCTACTGATTCTTCTTTAAAATTTTCTATGACTATTTTATCATTAATGCTGAAATCTTTAATTTCAGGTGATATATTGTCAATAATTTCAGGTTTATTCTCTATTATAAACCAAAGCCATGTTAAAAATTCAAAACCTGTAAATTTATATTTATTGTACGCTACAGATATATCCAGCATTTTAAGACTCCCAAATATTTATATGTGAAGAAGTGTAGAAAACATCTTTGCTTGTATCTGAAATTCCATCATTAAAATAAACCTTTGTGTATGGAAAAAGTCTTATAATAGATGTTTTAAATGTTTGACGGAAAAGGGTTTCAAAAATTTCATTAATAGTTTTTTGGGTGGTAAAAAATATAATTTCGTTTTTTTCAGGTATCCATAAAATATCATAAATATCTGGTATGGAAGGCATCTGAAGGCTTAATCTCAAGATAATATCTTCTTTTAATTTTGATTTTTCATTCTTTGAAAGATAATCTTTATTTGCTTCTTTCATTATTTTTTTTGATTCAATAGCTAAATGCTTGTCAATTATTTTTTTTGGAATAGATTTTTTATCTATTCTCAGACAAAAAACAAAATAATTTCCATACTTTATAGGATCAAATTCAAAATCTGTGTCAAAATGATTTTCATAAGACACCCATCCTGCAATTGATTCAGTCATTTCAGATTCTGCAAATTCAGGAAATTGGTTTTCTTTTAAGCAAATTCTTATTTTTTCTGAAGAAAGTTTTTGGTCATCATCAATTTTATACCTTAAAAATGATGATGATGAGGTTAAAAGACCCATTTGTAACTCCTTTATTATGAGTTTAATTGTTTAATTTATAGTTTTTTAAATCAGGAATAAAAATTTAACCTCAGGGTAAATTAAACAATCAATGATTAAATTTAAAATCTGACTTTGGAATGGACAAAAAAGATAGTTTCCGTTTAATTAATATTTCAGGTACAACCATAAAGAATATATAATAATAAGCTTATAAGGCAATAATAATATGAAATTTTTAGCAGACCTTCATATACATTCAAAATATTCAATGGCAACAGCAAAAAATTCAGATTTGGAAAATAATTATATTTATGCTTCTAAAAAAGGAATTAATGTCATTGGAACAGGTGATTTTACCCATCCAGGATGGTTTAATGAACTTGAAGAAAAACTTGTAGAAGATAAATCAACAGGCCTTTTTTCTTTAAGAAAAGATATTAAAATAAGTTTAAAAGATGAAGTAAATAAGTCTTTTAATGAAAAAATAAGATTTATGCTTCAGTCAGAAATAAGTTCAATCTATAAAAAAAACGGAAAAGTCAGAAAAATTCACAACTTAGTTTATTTTCCATCCCTTGAATCAGTTAAAAAATTTAATTTTAAATTAAATTTAATAGGCAATATAAAATCAGACGGAAGACCTATTCTTGGGCTTGATTCAAGGGATCTTCTTGAAATTATACTTGAAACAGATGAAAGAGGCTTTCTTATTCCTGCCCATATCTGGACACCCTGGTTTTCTTTATTTGGTTCAAGATCAGGGTTTGATACCCTTGAAGAATGTTATGAAGATTTGAGTTCAGAGATTTTTGCACTTGAAACAGGACTTTCCTCAGATCCAGATATGAATTTTTTAATATCAAATTTGGATAAATATACTCTTATTTCCAATTCAGATGCCCATTCACCGGGAAAACTCGGAAGAGAAGCCAATGTTTTTGACTGTGAAATGTCTTTTTATGAAATTAAAGATGCTCTTAAAAAAAAGGATAAAAATAAGTTTAAGGGAACATTTGAATTTTTCCCTGAAGAAGGAAAATATCATTTTGACGGCCATAGAAAATGCAATGTCTGTCTTTCTCCAATGGAAACTCTTGAAAATAAGGGAATTTGTCCTGTTTGCGGCAAAAACCTTACCCTTGGAGTTTATTATAGAATAATTGAACTTTCAGACAGAAAAAATATAGACCAAATAAAAAAAGAGTCGCCGCCTTTTAAAAGTATAGTTCCTCTTACAGCCATATTATCAGAAATTTCAAAAGTAGGTCCAAACACTAAAAAAGTAAAAGCTCTTTATGAAAAGGTAATAAATAAAGCTGGTTCTGAATTTAATGCTTTATGGGGCTGTGAAAAAGATCTTCTTGATAAAATAGAAATTCCCCTTTTATCTGAAGCAATTGAAAGAATGAGAAATGATAATTTAAATATTGATCCTGGTTTTGATGGAGAGTTTGGCAAGGTCAGGATTTTTAATGCTAAAGAGCTTGATTCATTTCTCTCAAAAGGACAGGTAAGTTTTTTCAACAATAAAAAAAAAGATTCAAAACTTTTTGAATATAAAAAAAATCAAGAAGTTTTTAATCAAGCAAAAAAACTTTTTAAAGAAAAAAAAGAAGAAAAAACAATAGAAATTAATAAAAAAGAATTGAACAAAGAGTAATTAAAAGCAGTAAATTCAAAATCAAAAAATATAATTGTAACAGCAGGACCTGGAACAGGAAAAACCACTTGTCTTACAAATAGATTTTTTTATCTTTGCGAAAATGAAAAATTAAAACCAGAAAGGATTGCTGCGATAACATTTACTATAAAAGCATCTGATGAAATTCAGGAAAAAATCCTTGCTAAAAAATATAAAAAAAGGCCGTTTACAGGAACTTTCCATAGTTTTGCTTTGAGCTTTGAAAAAGACAATGTATTTAATATAATTGACGAAACAACAAAGAAATATATTTTAAAAAATCTTTGTAAAAAATATTTAGTTAAAACAAAATATACTGAAATTGAAGCTTATTTATCAAAAATCAAACAATCCCCTGAGTTTCTATTTAAAACTGATTATGAATATTTTGACCTTATTAAAAAATATGAAAAAGTAAAAAAATTAAGTAATTTAATAGATTATGATGATATTTTGTTAAATTTTTTTAAAAAAACTGAAGATGATGAGTTTAAAAGTTTAGTTAAAAATAAATATAATTGTTTTTTAATTGATGAATATCAAGATCTTAATAAAATCCAGTATGAAATAATAAAACAAATAACTGATAAAAATACTTATATATTTGCAATAGGAGATCCAGATCAGTCCATTTACGGGTTTAGAGGCTCATTAAATGATTTTCAATCCAGGTTTTTGAAAGATTTTGATAATGTGGAAAAAATAAGTCTTATTCAAAACTATAGATCCAGTGAATCAATTATAAATGCTTCTTTTCAGGTAATTAAAAAAAATGAATTAAGCAGCGATAGAAAAAAAGTTTATTCAGGTATTCAAGGTGAAAAGTATATAAATTTAATTGTTTCAGATTCTGAAAAGCTCCAGGCAAAATTTATTGCTGATGAAATTCAAAATCTCGTGGGAGGAACAGACTCTTTAATAACTTTCAAGAAAAATTTTAAGGATTTAACTAGTCTTTCTTTTTCTGATATAGCTGTTTTATGCAGAACAAAAAAAGAAGCTTTTTTAATTTCTTCTGTACTTGAAGAAAACTTTATTCCTTTTTCCAATATAAATGAAAAAAATTTAAATGAAGATAAACCACTTAAAAAGCTTTTTTCATACTTAAAAATGGTTGTCAGTGAACCTGATATTTCAGATCTTATTTTAAAGCCTTTTGGAATAAAAAATAAAATAGATAATATTGAAGAAAATATTGAAATAAATGAAGATATTTTTAATAAATTAACTGAAATAAGAAAAAATCTAAAGAATAAAAAAACAAGTGGAATTATAACTTATCTTATAAAAAACACAGATTTGAATAAATTTGAAAAAGATTATTCTTTTATGAATAAAATCGATTATATTCTCAAAATCTCAGATGAATTTAAAAAAATAAATGATTTTTTAATTGATATAAAATTGCACAAAATATCAGATATTGGATTTAAGGGAGAAAAAGTTAGTCTTATGACTCTTCATTCATCAAAAGGTCTTGAATTTGAATCAGTATTTATTCCAAATTGTTTTAATGGAAACATCCCTTTTATAAAATCAGCTGAAATTGATAAAATTAACGAAGAAAGAAGACTTTTTTATGTTGGGCTCACAAGGGCAAAAAAAAGACTTTATATTTTAAGGCCTGAAAAAATTAATATTTTCGGAAAATATAAAAAAACCAAGCCCTCACCTTTTTTAAATGATATGGAAAATAATCTTATAAATAAAAAAAATATAAAAAATTTAATTAAAGACAGTTTGAAAAAAGACAATCAGCTGAAGTTTTTCTGATTTTATAGAGGTGTTGTTTATAATATGATTAAATATTTGTTTTTATTGTTATTTTTTATGTTTATAACTTGTTCACAAACTTATTCTGATATTTATATTTATGTTGATGACAATGGAATTCTTTCATTTACCAATACCCCGACATCCCCTGACTATAAGTTTTATATGAAAGAGACTAAATCAAATGAAGATTTTGGTTTTTTTGTTACAGATGATCATCTTAACAACATTTTAAATTATGTTTCCATAGCAACCTCAGTTGAAAAGGAACTTATAAAGGCTGTTATAAAGGCAGAATCAAGCTTTATAAAAAATGCTATTTCTAAAAAGGGGGCAAAAGGATTGATGCAGCTTATGCCGGTAATAATAGAAAAATACAAAGTAAAAAACCCTTTTGATCCTTCTGAAAATATAATGGCTGGGTCTAAGTATTTGAAAAAATTAATGGATAATTATAAGGGTGATTTAAACCTTGTGCTTGCTGCATATAATGCCGGGCCCGGGGCTGTAAAGAGATTCAATGGAATTCCGCCTTATTCAGAAACCCGAAATTATATAAAAAGAGTTAAGTCATATTATCAAGAATATAAAAAATAATTAAAAATTATTCATTGAGGGGTAGTTTTATTTTTTTGTTTTTCAGGTCACTGCTTTGTCTGTATAAAATAAGAATATGACCAATCATTGAAACAAAAAAAGAATTTGTTTCTTTTACTATTGATTCAGATATTTTTAATTTAGATTCTTTTTCTTTGTAATCTATGAATTTAATTTTTATTAATTCATGTTTTTCTAAAGCCTGATCAACAGACTTGATAAAATTAAGAGTAGCACCGTTTTGACCTAAAAAAACAACAGGTTTTAAATTATGTGCCAATCCTTTTAAATGTTTTTTCTGAAAAGTTTTAAGTTCTTTCATAATTTTCTCTTTGTTTAAATTTAAAAACAATAAATTATATAAGCTAATATAATAAAAGACAATATTTATTTTTGAATACATTTTTAAGTTTTAATAAAATATGAAAATTTAATTGAAGTTATCAGGCTATTTTAATAAGTCAAAGTCAAGGTTTTATATGATTTGCCAAAATTTAGTGGTTTTTTGTTTAAATAAGATTGAAATATTTAGTTTAAAGGATAAATATATGAAATATCTAGCTTCTGCTGTTGTTGCAAATGAAAAGGGTGAAATATTCGAGCTTGAAGGTTATTGTGCTGCGGGAATGGCAGGAAATGACCTTTATTGTTTAAATGAAAACAATTCAATCAAAATTCCAGATTACAGCGAACTTATGTTTTTGCCTGACAGAGCTCCGATTTTATACAATAAGAGAACCAAAAACTATGAGATAGTTAAATTTAATCCATTTAATGAAAATGAAAAAATTTTTCCTGTGGCTGCTTTTAATTCCCCCGGGTATGTTATTACTTTAAATTCTGCTTTTGATGAAAATAAAGAAGCAAAACCTCTTCCTCTTTTTTCCTATGGTGCAGTAGGAGGGTTCAAAGATGATTATGTAAGTGCTGTTTATCAGGTAGACAAAGAAGACAGGCAAGATCTTTCGTTAATGCCTTTGGAAAAGGTTGAAGAGGGTTTGAAAGAAAAAATAAAAAGATATCCAAATAATAGACTTGTTTATCATTTGAAAAAATGTGCCCTTGAATGGGGGTGTCCTGCTGCAAAAAATTTTTTTTTGAAAAGATATGAAGCTCCTCTTCCAACTTCAAGAGTTTGCAATGCCAATTGTCTTGGATGCATTTCATTACAAAATCAAGATTTTATTTCAAGTTGTCAGAACAGGATAAACTTTACACCTTCTCCAGAAGAAATAGCCCAAATTGCTTTAAGCCATATAGAAAATGTTGAAAATTGTGTTTTAAGTTTTGGTCAGGGCTGTGAAGGAGATCCTCTTCTTGCCTGGGATGTTATTTTGCCTGCAATAGAAATTATAAGGTCAAAAACAGATAAAGGTACTCTTAATATGAATACAAACGGAAGTCTTCCGGAAATAATGGAAAGGCTTTTTAATGCAGGGCTTGACAGTATAAGAGTAAGTGTTAATTCGTTTCAGAAAAAATATTATTTAAAATATTTTAGACCAAAATATGAGTTTGAAGATGTTCTTCAAACACTAGAAAAAGCCAGGGAAAAAAATAAATTTGTCTCCGTAAACTATCTTAATATGCCTGGTTTTACAGACACAGAACCTGAAATGAAAGAACTTTTTAAAATAATTGAAAATTATAAAATAGACTTTATCCAGTGGAGAAATTTAAATTATGATCCAAAACTTTATTTTACTCAGATGTTTGATGGTTTTCCTCAAGACCTTATACCTTTTGGAATAATAAATTTAATAGAGTACCTTAAAAACAATTATCAAAATCTTCATCATGGATATTTTAATCCTCCAAAAGGAAAATACAAAAGTAATAAAACTTGTGCCAGGGAAGTTTTTGATGATAAACTTAATTGATTTTTATTTAAAACTGTTCACAATTTAATAAAACCATTTGGTTATTTATGCTTTCCAGGGGGATAAATATGGATATTAAGATTGGAAAAACTTTAGATATCAGGTTTACGGAACAGGGTGAAAGAAGAAGAAATTTTCCAAAATCAGGAGAGCTTAAAGCAAAAGTGATTGGAATCAGAAATTCCAGAAAAAATGCAGTTGTACTTGATACAGGACGAAGAGATAGGCGAACAAAAAGAATATTTAACGATCCTTCAAAATCAAAAGTTTTAACACTTTTAATAGAGAATGGGGATATGATTCCCAAAGATATTCAAACAGGAAATTACAAAATAAGTATTAAATTTACCGTAGAATAATATTTTTAAAAAAAATAATTCAAAATTTCACTTAGATTTTACTAAGAAAATCAATTTAGGTCTTTTTAATTAAAACAATTAAAAAAAAGGCCTTTTGATAAGATAAAGGCCTTAAAGCTTATTAGATTTTTAAATTTAAATTAAGTGATAATTTTTTCAAGTTTTTCTGAAATAGATTCAGCAGTAAAAGGTTTAACTACATAGTTTGAAACCCCGGCCTGAACTGCTTCAATAACATTTTGTTTTTGAGCTTCAGCAGTAACCATTAGAAAAGGTATATCTTTATAGGTGTTATCTGCTCTTACTTTTTTAAGAAGCTCTATTCCGCTCATTTTTGGCATATTCCAGTCACAGATTATAAGATCAAAGGAGTTTTTTTGTAATTCATCCCATGCTGTACTTCCATCGTCTGCTTCTGAAATATTTGTAAATCCAATTTGTTTTAATATATTTTTCAGTATTCTACGCATTGTTGAAAAATCATCTACAATAAGAACCTTTTTGGAAACATCCATTTTAGGCAACCTCCTGAGTTATTCTAAAGGGCATTTTGTTTTTAATATCACAAAAAATCATATAAAAAATTGATTAAAAATCTATTGAACCCGGTGTTCTTGGAAAAGGTATAACATCTCTTATATTTGAAATACCTGTAATAAGCATGATTAATCTTTCAAAACCTACTCCAAATCCGCTGTGATAAACACTTCCGTATTTTCTGGAATCAAGATACCACCAATATTCTTCTTTGTTTATTGAGCATTCTTCCATTCTTTTTAAAAGAAATTCATATCTTTCCTCTCTTTGACTTCCTCCTATAAGTTCTCCAATTTTTGGTACAAGAAGATCCATTGCAGCCACTGTTTTATTATCGTTGTTAATTCTCATATAAAACGGTTTTATGGTTTTTGGGTAATCATATACAAAAACAGGTTTTTTAAACTCTGTTTCTGTTATAAACCTTTCATGTTCAGTTTGAAGGTCTGCTCCGTAAATCGGCTCATATTGAAATTTTTTTCCCGATTTTTTTAAAATTTCAACAGCTTCTGAATATGAAATTCTTAGAAATCGGTTTTCCAATATGTTTTCAAGAGTTTGAAATAAAGTTTTATCCACAAATTTGTTAAATAATTCAAGATCTTCACTGCAATTTTTCCTTGTTTGAATAATTATATTTTTTATAAATTCTTCTGCAAGATCCATGTTTTGTTCAAGATCACAAAAAGCCATTTCCGGTTCAATCATCCAAAATTCTGCAGCGTGTCTAGATGTATTTGAGTTTTCTGCACGAAAAGTCGGCCCAAATGTATAAACATCTCCAAGGGAAAGAGCCATCATTTCTGCTTCAAGCTGACCTGAAACTGTAAGGTATACAGGTTTTGAGAAAAAAGACCCGTTTTTTAAAGCATCTGAAGAAACTGAAAACATATCGCCAGCTCCTTCACAATCAGAGGCTGTGATAATTGGAGTATGAATATAGTTGAATCCTTTTTTATAAAAAAAAGAGTGAACTGCCTGTGAAATCTCTGATCTTATTCTGAAAACAGCACCAAACTTATTGGTTCTTGGTCTTAAATGGGCAATGGATCTTAAAAATTCATCTGAATGCCTTTTTTTCTGTAAAGGGAAATCATCAGGGGCAATATTGTGGAATTTAATTTTTTCTGCCTGAACTTCCCATTTTTGACCTTTTCCCGGAGATCTTACCACTTTTCCAAAAACAGAGATAGACGAACCTGTTGTAAGTTTTCCTATTCTTTCATACTTTTCAAGGGATGAGTCTGCAATTACTTGTATGTTTGAAAGGCAGGAACCATCATTTAATTCAATAAATGAAAATGCCTTAGAATCTCTTTTTGTTCGTATCCATCCACCTATAAAAACTTTTTCAGGGGGATGGTCTGTTTCAATAAATTCTTTTATTTTTATTCTTTTCATTTTTTCTACTTTTTATAAACTTATTAAAATAAATATATAACATTATTGGACTTGTTTAACAACAGATGAGGCTTTTACAAATTCAAACTCTTTTTTCATTTCAGCAATATTTTTTTCCAGTGATTTTATTGTTGAATCATAGGGGTGTCCTATACCAACTGCATAACCTCTGTGAAAGGCAATATTTTTAAGTTTCTGAATTTGTCTGTTAATATAGTTGATATCTTGAATATTATCGAGAAACACATCTCTTTTTGCAAAATCAACTTTAAACATTCTGGCAGATTCAATACATTTGCTTTCAGGATTTGTAAGAGAGTCTACAAAAAACAGCTCTCTTTTTTTTATTATTGTAAAAACCTGATTCATAATATCGGAGTTTGCAGTAAGTTTTGACCCCATATGATTGTTTACTCCTTTTATGAAAGGCAGATAATCCAGATCATTTTTAAGGGTTCTAATAATTTGGTCAGGATCCATTTTTGATAAAAGCGCTCCGGGACCGGGATCAATTTCAGGATACTCTATTGGTTCCATAGGGATATGAAGCATAAATTCTGTTTTGGAATTAGATGCTTTTTTTGCAATTTCCTTTGCAAAGGGAGAAAAAGGAAGAATAGAAAGGGTGATATTTATTCCTAAATTTGAAAGTCTGTATGCGTTTTTTTTATCAAAGCCTATATCATCAATAATTATGCATATTTTCGGGAGACCTTTGTAGTCTGATTTTTTATCGGGGATAGATTTTTCTTCAGCTTTGTTATAAATTTCATATAAAATTTTTTTCTCGGACTGAATTTTTTTATCAATATTTGTTTTTATAGGTTTTTTTACAGAAATTGTTTTATTGGAGCTTTTTGCAATATAATTGTTTTTTAAATCCTTTTTTAAAGGAGGAAATAGAAAATAAAAGCTTGTAAAAGAGATTAAACAGAAAAATATAAGTATAAAGATAGAAATAAAAAATTTTTTTAAAGTGTCGAATTTTTTATTTCTATTTGCTTTTTTTTTATCCATTGGTTCCAAATCTTTATATCTATGGTAATATTTAAAATTTTATTTTGCAAAAAGTATCTAAAAAATTTGAATATTTTTTATTTTTGAGTCACTTTTATCAAAGATTTATTGTTTTTGTAAACTATAACTGCTTTAAAAGATAAAGTAAAAATTTAAGAGAATCCCTGTTTTTTTAGATCTAATTATTGTTATCATCTCTATTACCTTGATAATTTTTCTTATTTCTGATTTTAAAGCGGTAATATCATATTGATAATTAAAAAAATTTCAAGAATTTCTATATTTATATAAAAACTTTAAGGAAAAACAATTTAAAATAAAAAGGAAAAGAGCATGAAAAAAATTATTTTGTTTTTAATATTTTTTTCGTTGACTTTGGAAGCTTTTGGAGCATCTCTTTATGTTACAGATTCTTTTGAAGTAACATTGCGAACAGGAATGGGAACAAAACATAAAATTTTAGGAATGGTACCTTCTGGAGAAAAGCTTGAGGTCCTTGAGTACGGAGATCAATGGACAAAGGTTAAAAGGTCAAACGGGATAGAAGGATATATTCTTACAAGGTTTTTAATGGACGAAGAACCAAATTTTAAAAAATTTTCATCTCTTACTTTGAAGTTTGAGGCTCTTTCTTTGGAAAATGAGAAAAATAAAGAAGAGCTTAAAGCTTTGAGAGAAGAAAATTCTGAACTAAAAAGGGATCTTAATTCCGTGGGGAAAGATTTTCAAGACCTAAACGGAAAATATAAAAAGCTTAAAGAAGAATCGTCTAATTATCTTAAACTTAAGAAGGAGTTTGAAGAAAAAGCTAAGCTTCTTGAAGAAAAAAATATTGCCACAGCAGAGCTCAAATCAAAGCTTATGGAAAGAAACGTGAAAATATTTCTTGCTGGAGCCAGTGTACTTCTTCTTGGTTTTATAATCGGAATGAGCACAAAAAAGAAAAAAAGAGGACTATACTAATACTAGCTGAAAAAATAAAACTGTCATTTTGTCGTTCTTGAGTGGATTTAAATTATCTGGAGCTAAGATAAAGTTTTAGTCAATTATTATAATAATTATAAGAAAGAACTTGTTATGGAGATTAAAACGGATTTTCTTGTCATAGGAAGCGGTGTTGCAGGTCTTATGTTTGCACTTAAGGTGGCTGACAGTGGAAAAGTGAGTGTAGTAACCAAAAAAGATATTTTTGAAACAAACACATCAAAGGCTCAGGGAGGGGTTGCCTCTGTTTTTGATGATAAGGATTCCTTTGAGCTTCATATTAAAGATACTCTTGAGGCAGGTGATGGTCTTTGCAGTGAGGAAGTAACTGAAATGGTTGTATCTGAAGGACCTCATATGATCCAGGAACTTATAGACATGGGAGTGGAATTTGATCGGATTGAAGCTGACCAAACAAAACTTGACCTTGGAAGAGAAGGCGGTCATTCAGCTGAAAGAATAGTACATTCAGTTGATATGACAGGAATGGAAATCCAGAAAGTATTGGTTGAAAAGATAAAAAATCACCCAAATATCGATGTTTATGAAAATCATATAGCAATAGATCTTATCACCAAATCAACAGTGATAAACAGAGGGATGATTGTTACAACCTGCGAAAGAGAATGTACAGGGGCTTATATTCTTGACAAGATAACTAATTCAGTAAAAAGCTTTAGTGCAAGAAAAACAGTTCTTGCCTGTGGAGGAAGTGGAAAAGTTTATCTTTATACAAGCAACCCCGATGTTGCAACAGGAGACGGAATAGCCATGGCATTCAGAGCAGGGGCCAGTGTTGCAAATCTTGAGTTTGTTCAATTTCACCCAACCTGTCTTTTTCATCCCAAAGCAAAAAGTTTTCTTATCTCAGAAGCTGTGCGGGGAGAAGGTGCTGTTTTAAGAGATGGCAGAGGTAAGAGATTTATGAAGAAATACAGTCCTCTTGAAGAGCTGGCATGCAGAGATGTTGTTGCAAGAGCAATAGACCATGAAATGAAAAAATCAGGTGATGATTCAGTATTTCTTGATATCACCCATAAAGATCCTGCTTTTGTAAAGAAAAGATTCCCAAATCTTTATAAAAAATGTCTTGAATACAATATAGATATGACAAAAGATTATATTCCTGTAGTTCCTGCCGCCCATTATATGTGTGGCGGGGTTGCAACTGATCTTAATGGCCACTCAGATATAAAGAACCTTTATGCTGTAGGTGAAACTGCATGCACAGGACTTCATGGAGCAAACAGGCTTGCAAGCAACTCTCTTCTCGAAGCTCTTGTATATGCTGACAGATCAGCAAAAGATGCCCTTAAAACAACAGATTTTAATACCTTAGTTAAAGATGTTCCAAAATGGGATGAGTCAGGAACAACAGACAGTGACGAAGCTATAATGGTTTCTCATAATTGGGATGAAGTAAGGCTTTTTATGTGGAATTATGTGGGAATAGTAAGGTCAGATAAAAGGCTTGAAAGGGCAAAAAGAAGAATTAAAGCCATCCGCAAGGAAATAAATGAATATTATTGGGATTTTAAGGTTACCCCTGATCTTATAGAGTTAAGAAATATAGCTCTTGTTGCAGAGCTTATAATCAAGTGTGCAAGAAAAAGAAAAGAGAGCAGAGGGCTTCATTTTTCAATAGACTATCCTTTTAAAAATGATGAGGATATTCATAATACCATTATCAGTCTGAACTAAATAAACAGCTTTTTTTAGCCGGTCACAAAACTTAAACCTCAAAATAATTGAATATTTTGAGGTTTAAATTTGAGACTAAAATTTTAATAAATCTGAATTATCCTTGCCCTGTTAACATCATTTACTTCAATATCATAAGCTTTTTGAGGGGTTCCATGAAAACATTTAAGATATTCAGCAAAAGCATCCTGTTCGCCTCCTGTTACAGCAAAAGAGCTTTCCTGTGGATCTTTTGAAAAATCAACCCCTTGGTTTAACCCTTCTCCTTTAAAAAGATTTATTCTTTCAGGTGAGGAAAGTAAGTTAAAAGGATAGGAATTGCCCCCATCTGCAAGAAAAGATAAGGTTACAAGTCTGAATTTTCGTTTAGGATCTCCAATAATTTTCCCATTAGAAACAAGATGGTCTTTGATAGTAAAGTCTTTATTTAAAACTTCCAGTTCAATAATTCTATTTCCTGTTCCCTTTGAAGTTCTTGGTTTTTTGTTCAGATCATAAGCTATTCTCATTCCTGCAATCTGGGGAAATTGTCCTGGGTATTCACCTTCACCGCTAGCTGAAACAGAATGCTCCATTATGTCTTTTAGTTCCTTTGCTGTAACTGAAAAAGACACAAGGCCATTGTCAAATTTAAGAACTGCTCTTAAATGACCTTCTGAGATTGCCCCTTTTTTGGTTCCTGCTTCTTCATTTTCAGGGGGAGGAGTTAAGGTTAGATCTTTTGGATCTGTTGAGCCCGGGGGAACAATTGCATTTCCAATTTCTGTTCTTATTCCGCCTCCGTTTTTTACTGAAATATCAATATGAGAGTCTGAAAGAAGGTTGGCGTACCATAAATTTGCGTCTGAGGTAAGGTTTCCAAGATTTGTTTCACCAGTTCTTACTTTTGAGTTTCTTCCCTCAAGAAAGACATTTGTAAATCCAAGAACATTTGAGTATTGTGATTTTATAACTTCTTGAATTGCATCTCTTATTTCAATGATTTTCTGATCAGGGGTTCCTGAAAATAAAATTGTATTTTCATTTGTTGACGCAATGGGTCCGTTTAAGTCAGGGTCAAGTTTTGAAGTAAGAATAATTCCTTTATAATTAAAATCAGTAACAAGTCTTCCAAGATATTTGTAATCAGCATCAACATTTACAACTAGAACCGGTTCGTTGGAAGCAGAGCTGATTAAGAGTGGATAGCTGTCTTTTGCCTCATCTCCGGGTAAAAGGATATCATTTTCATCTGCAAGAATAGTGTTTGAACCGCCGGCAACAATTATATCCACATTTTTAAGAAGGGAGGCTAATTCTTTTTCAATTGAAATCTGCTGCATATGGGCAAGAAGAATGATTTTGTTTATTTGTTTTTCTGAAAGTTCATCAACATATTTTTGAATTATTTGGGCAAGTTCTTTTATATCTGAGCCTTGAGAAGGAAAAACTTCAATCTTGCCTGTGGAAGTGATACTTGGAAATTCAGGAGAGGATGCCCCCACTATTCCTATTTTTTCTCCGTTAATTTCGATAAAGGTTGATTTTGCCAACTTTCCTGCGAGGTTTTCTATTGATTGACAGCTTTTTTCAATTTCAACATCTGTTCCCGGGCCAAAAAAAGGCTCTTTTGAAAAATCCATATTGCATACAAGATGAGGGAACCAAGCCTTACTTGAACTATTGTCAGCACTTATTGCACCTGCAAAAGCTTCAGGGCCTGCGTCAAGCTCATGGTTTCCAACAGCTGAGGCCATTACTCCAAGTCTGTTTAAAATTGCCATGTCCGCACTTCCCGGATTATTGCTGTTTGTAAGAACACTTACTTTATCATGCTCAGCTGAATAAAATCTTGGGCCCTGGATAATATTATCTCCAGAGCTTACAATAATGGTAGGGTAATCAGAGTTATTTTTAATGCCGTTGATTATTGATGAAAAATTATCAAGATTTTTAAGGGCTTTGTCTTCATTTCCGTCTATATCTGAAAAATGAAGAAGCTGGAGTGTAAATGCGGTTTCAGCCTGGTTTTTGTTCGAACTTAAAGAAGAGCAGCCAACTGATATGGCTAAAGTTACTATAGCATAAAGAATAAAAAGTTTATTTTTCATTGTTAATTCCAGTTAATTGGTTGATTGGATTTTAGGATCATTGTGAACAGCCGTTTACAATAAAAAAGTGAATAGTTTTTTCAGATTCTTTAGTTAAAATAGGACATTATTAGCTGATTGAATAGCAAAAATAATAAATTCAGACAACGTAATTTATAGAGAAATTGAACCAGGATAGTTTAATATTAATATTTTGGTTTTAAAGTTAAATTTTTTTATATTTCCCTTGCAATTTCTGCAACAAGCAATGGTTTATTGTTTTTATCAATAGCTGCAACAGCTGTATAGCCTTCAAATTTTTTTGAAAACCCTTCAGGATAATCAACCTGGCTGAGATTGAAAATATTTTCTCCAGTTTCAAAAGTTTTTAAAGTATGGCAGTTTTCGCAGGGAGTATCTCTTTTCATATAAACCTTATGACATTTTTTATTAAGAGGAGGCTCAAGAGCTGCTTCTATGGCTTTTTTATTTGCCCATACAATATTTAATTCTTTATCTAACACAATAATTACTTCAGGAAGAATCTCTGTTATTTTTTCAAAATCTATTGTAATCTTTTCCATTAAATGCCCTTTTTAGCTTTTATTTATGAGGTTACTTTTATGCTTTATAGTAGTTTTTTTCATATACCGACAATCGGTACTGCCACAGAAAAAAAAATCTGGGATTGTGGTATTTGTTCAATGGATGATTTTTTAAATTCACCTCCTGATTTTATTTCTAAAAAAAAGAAAGAATTTATTTTTGATCATATAAAATTATCAAAGGAAAAAATACAAATCAATGATCCAGTGTATTTTATTGAAAATCTTCCCCCAAAAGAACATTGGAGAATTTTCAACCAATATAGAAATTCATCTGTTTATCTTGATATAGAAACAACAGGCCTTGATTTTTACCATAGCCATATAACTTCAATTGCAATCTACGACGGAAAAAAAATAAAATATTATGTTTATGGTAAAAACCTGAATGATTTTATTAATGACATTAAAGACTACAAAGTAATAATAACTTATAATGGCAAATCATTTGATATTCCATTTATTGAAAAATTTTTTAATATTTCTTTAAACCATGCCCACCTTGATTTAAGGTATATTTTAAAAAGTCTTGGATTTTCCGGAGGGCTTAAATCCTGTGAACGCCAATTTGGAATAGAAAGAAAAGATCTTCTTTCTGAATTAGATGGTATTTTTGCAGTGGAACTCTGGAATGATTATCTAAGAAGGAAAAATATTAAAGCTCTTGAAACTCTTTTATCATATAATATTGAAGATGTGCTTAATCTTGAACACCTGATGGTGGAAGCCTATAATAAAAAAATACTTGAAACACCGGCAAGGTTATTTCCTCTTTTGCACAAAGAAAAACCTGCAAACCCCTTTAAAATTGATTATAGCACAATGGAGTATGTACAAAAGGTGGTATCCATAAACTGGTGTTGAAATTTTTTTGGTGCCCCGGCTTAAATAAACCGGGGACTTTTCTGCTTATGAATTTATGAGCTCACTATCCATACAGCTTTGTCAAAGGCCATTTGAACGACCTTTTCGCCGACACGTCCTATTATAAAATCCTGAACTTTGGAAACACCTTTTCTTCCTATAAAAATTGTACCCCAATTCTTTTTTTCAGCAGTTTCGTAGATTCCCAGAGCACGGCTTAGGTAAGATTCAATTATCCCTGTATCAGAATTTTTTGGATCAAAACCAAGGCTTTTAAGTTTTTCAACTGCTTTTTCAAGCTCTGGTTCAATTTTTTTGTTTCTGATTTTAACTCTTTCATTTTCCATGGACATTGAATCTGGATCAATGTTTGTAAAAAAAAGATTATAATCACCCTGGATTAGCTTTACAGCTCTTGAAACATGCCTTAAATGAATCTTTTTGGATGAATTGCAAAAAATCTGACCAGCAAGCTTTACACAAGCTTTTGATCCTTCAGAACCGTCAAAACCGATTAAAATATTTTCTGTTTCAGGGTTTTCACCAACAAGAACAAGAGTAGTAAAACTAAGTTTTGAAATAAGCTTTGTCGCTACAGAGCCAAGAGGAATATTTCTCATATTGCTAAGCCCTTTTCTTCCTGCAAAAACAGCAGAGTAGCCTTTTGAGGCCTCAGCAATTATGTCTCTTGTTATTCCTATTTTTCTTGGTTGAGTTTTGATATGGATACTATTTTCTGGAAATCCTTCATCAACAAATTTTTGCTTTGCCTTGGAAAGCGTATTTGTAAAAACCTTATTGTGTTTGGTAATCCAGTCTTCCATGGTGTCTCTGCTCAGACTTTCCTCTGGAATTGCATCTATGTCCCAAAATGACTCGGGAATATCTGTTCCAACAAGGAAAAGAACTATTTCTGAATTGTTTTTAGGAAGAACCTTTGATGCATAATTAACAGCTTCAAGCGAAGTCTCTGAACCATCCAAAGATATGAGATATTTTTTATTGTCCATTTAGCACCCCCTGTGCATTAATTGTTATTACTCTTGTACAATGCAATCAAGGTGCCAAAAAAAACATTTATTGTTGTTGTAAGAAAACCATTTAATTTCAAGATGTTGTCTTATTACTGGGGAGAAGTTTTTTGGAGAGGCAAAAAGAAAGTCAATTCATTTACATAAAGTGTAAAATGATTTTACATTTTTTATTAAAATTTTCAGGCTTTAGTTTATAAAAAATATATTTATATTGTTTTTATCAGTGATTTTGGAAAGCAAAAGGCTTCTTTTCATGGGCAGGGACTTTTCTTTTTATTATTTATGATATAAATTATTCAGTGAAAAATATTTTTTTAAAACTATTAAATGTTGATAATTTTATCAGTAAAGAGGAAAATCATGAAAATTAAAAGGCCTGTATGGTATCTTCCTGAAAAGGATCTTGTTCAGGTAATAGATCAGAGAAAACTTCCCCATGCTCTTGAGATTTTTGATATAAACAATTCAGATGATACTGTTTATTCAATAAAAAATATGGTTGTCAGAGGTGCTCCTCTTATCGGTGTTACTGCAGCCTGGGGTTTTTATATGGCAATTAAAAAAACAGGTGCTGATGATGATTTTGTGCTTGAGACTGAAAAAAAAATAAACAGTTCAAGACCAACAGCAATGAATCTTTTTTATGCTACAAAAAAAGTAAGAACAGCTGTTTTAAAAGAAAGTTCCCTGGAAAAAAGAATTGAGGCTGCAAAAAAAATTGCTGAAGAAATTGAAGCCGCAGAAGTTTATAATTGTAGAAAAATAGGTGAATTCGGTCTTGGTCTTATTGAAGATATTTATTTAAATAAAAAAGATGTGGTAAACATTCTAACACATTGCAATGCAGGATGGCTTGCTTGCGTTGAATATGGAACTGCAACCTCTCCAATTTATTTTGCCCATCAAAAAGGAATTCCGGTTCATGTCTGGGTTGATGAAACAAGACCTTTAAATCAGGGTGCAAGACTCACTGCGTGGGAGTTGATGGAAGCAGGGGTTCCATTTACTGTAATTGCAGATAATACAGGTGGATATCTTATGCAAAATGGTCATGTTGATATGGTAATTGTGGGAAGCGATCGAACCACAGTTAACGGAGATGTGGCAAATAAGATAGGAACATATTTAAAAGCTCTTGCAGCAAGGGACAACAAAATTCCTTTTTATTCAGCACTTCCGGGTTCAACTATAGACTGGGAACTTGAAGATGGAGTAAAAAACATTCCAATTGAACTAAGAAATGAAGATGAAGTCAGATATATTGAAGGCCTTGGTTCAAATGGGGTGGAAAAAGTTCTTCTTACTCCTGAAAATGCCCGGGCTGCAAATTATGCTTTTGATGTTACACCTTCAAGACTTGTTACAGGAATTATAACTGAAAGAGGAATTGCAAGGGCTGAAAAAGAAGACCTTTTAAGGCTTTTCCCTGAATACAGATAAAATTTTATTTTAATGCTTAAAAAGATTTGGGGCTGCCATACTTAGCGGCAGCCTGTTTATTTTATTATTGGAATAATTTGTTTAGCTTTTAAGCTGAATTTTTATTGTTTTTGAAGAATCTAACTTTTAGAATCAACTGCCAAATCTGTCCTTACCAAACCACAGATAGAACATTTTGTATTTCAATAAATTGTTCTATGATTTTGTGTTTGTGCTTGTTCGTTAATTTTCTGCTTCGTATATCAAGGCCAAGGGTTCTTTGATTTTCTTTAATATCAGCTGAAACTGAAGTGTTTTGAACTATAATTGGATATTCCTTAAGTATTTTAAGGCATTGTTCTTCAATAAATTCAGCGTGGGTAAGTTCTGAAACTATTGAAATTTTACTGTATTTTACAGAAGGTATCATTCTGCCTATAGGATCTAATCCGATAAGGACAAAAAGGCCGATTGCTGTTCCTGCAATTGCAGGTATATAAAAACCAAGCCCTATTATTATACCTATTGCAGCAATAAACCATACGCAAGCGGCAGTTGTAAGCCCTCTTATCAAGTCATTTGACTTAAGAATAGTTCCCCCTCCAATAAAGCCCACACCTGTAACAATCCCTGCTGGAATTCTCCAGGGGTCTATTCTAAAAACAGAGTCTACTCCCATGGGGATATAAAACGCTTGAAGAGTTTGGGAGCTTGCCATTAACATTGTTGAGCCAAGGCATACAAAAATATGGGTTCTAAGCCCTGCGGCTCTGCCATGGAATTCCCTTTCCATTCCCACAAGACCACTTAAAAAGGTTGCAAGTAAAAGTTTAATTCCAAGCTCCATATATTCGTTTGAAATTTCAAACATAGCCTATCCTTTCATATCAAAAAAATTTACACTTTAATTGGTTTAAGTTAAGGACTGTTTTGAAAAAAAGTCAAATTTAAAAAGAGTTTGATTCAGTTTATTAAGAGGGTCAACTTAAAAATTTCTCTTTCCAGATTTCAGGCCTGTTGTAAATTTTAATTCTTTCTAAGAATCTATGAGCAAATGCTTCTTCGTAAGGTAGTTTAAGAGTTTTAGCTCTTTGGCATTCAATAATGTTTGCGGCATGAACTGCTCCGGTTACTCCAAATTCTTTGTCTGACGACATTGAGGGGTTGTGATGATATAAAATTGCTTCAATTATTTCAAGTGGAAGCCCCCAGGCCCCCATTAAAAATGCTCCGATTATTTCATGGGAAGAGTTGAAAATCAGCCTTTCTTCTTTAATAAAATCTGAGTTTTTGTTTTCAATATTTTCAAGAGCCTGTTTGTATTCTTCAGGAAAATTTGAAGCTAAAACAAGCTTTCCACAGTCATGAATAAGGCCTGCCATAAAAGCCTGGTCAGCACTGTAGTCAGATAGACCTTCCATAATTGCTATTTCTTTTGCAGTTTTTGCTGTTGCCATTGAGTGAAAGTGGAGTTCTTTTTGAAAATTAAGGAAGTGTTTTTCAAGCTTTAGTTTTGAAAAAATTTCATGGTTCAGCACAAGAGATTTTACAATGTCTATTCCAAGAAGAACAACAGCTTCATCAACTCTGGAAATTTTTCTAGGAAGGTAAAAAAAACCTGAATTTATCAGTTGAAGTATTTTAGATGTCATTGAGGGATCTGTTGAAATGATTTCACCTGTTTTTTTTGTGGATGATATTGGCGAATTAAGTTCCCTGACTATTTCATTGTATTTTGAAGGAAGACTTGGAAGAGAGTCAAGTTTTGAAATTGTTGTGCGTAAACTTTTGTTTTTTAGAATACTTTTCATTGCAATGGTTCGTTTAATCATTGATTTAAGCTTTGAGCCGCTTACAGGCTTGTAAATAAACTGATGGGCAATTGGAACTGCGGTCATTATTTTTTTTTCATCGGTTTCTCCGGAAAGAAGAACTCTGTCAGTATGGGGAAATCTTTTTTTTATTTCTTTTAAAAACTCATTGCCGTTTATTTCTTTCATTTTGTATTCTGTAATAATTATATCGGCTGGCTTTTTTTCCATAAATTCAAGTGCGGTTTTTGTTGAATCAAAAAAATGAAGATCCCATTGATTTTCATTGGATTTGAGCATTCTTTGAAGGCTTTTCAGGATGTTTTTATCTTCATCAACAAAAAAGATTAAAGGTTTTTCATCTGGTTTTGATTTCATCAACAGACTTTTTGATTCTTTTTTTGGTTCCGATTTTTGTGTTTCAGTTATAGCTGGAAGCGTTATTGTAAAAACAGTTCCAAATTCAGGGTTTGAAGAAACTGAAAGTTTACCATTATGCCTTTCAATTATTGCTTTTGAAATTGAAAGACCCTGACCTGTTCCCTTATTAATTTTTTTTGTTGTAAAAAAAGGATTGAAAATTTTATTTATTATGTTCTTTGGTATTCCTTTTCCTGAATCGCTTACTTTTATTTTTAAAAGGTTGTTTTCAAGGCTGGTTTTAATTTTTATAAGATGATTTTTTCTTTCTGTATTTTCCTCTATAGCATGAACGGCGTTGATTATAAGATTTATAATGACCTGGCTGATTTCTCCTGGCTGGCATTTAATTAAAGGAAGGTTGTTTTTAAAGCTGGTTTCAAGTTCTGCAGAGTTTTTCCATTTGCTTTTTGTAATGGTTACTGCATTTTCAATGATTTTATTTATATCTGAAGATACAGCTTGATGAACAACCTGCCTTGATATGTTTCTTATGGAAAGAAGAATAGCTGTGATTTTTTCTATCCCGTCTATAGACTGTTTTAAAGCTTGGGGGACTTCATCTTTCAAATAATCCAGATCTTGTTTTTTTGCTGATTTTTCTGCATCATAGATAGTTTTTTCGTTTATTTTTCCTTTTTTTGCACTTTCAATAAATTTTGAAAAACTGGTTAATGACTCAAAAATAATAGGAAGGGATTTATTAAGAAAACTCATATTGTCTGCAATATATTGAACAGGGGTTGCAATTTCATGCATAATTCCTGAGGTAAGTTTCCCAATTGTTTCAAGCCGTCCCCATTCAATTAGTGTATCCTGTGATATGTCTTTTATATCCAAAATCTTTTTTCTTTCAGACTTAATGTGTTTTATAGTCTTTGCAACCATGGTTTCAGCTTTGCTAAGTTTGAGCAAAGTATCTAAAGTTGAAAGGAAAAGGTTTTTATCAAGAGGTTTGATAAGAAAATTTTCGTAACCGTATTTTTTAAATTCTGGAATAAGATTAGAATTATCTTTGTTAAGTAAAATGGAAAAAATTGCTTTAAAGTTTGTTTTTGATGAATTTATTTTTTCAGGAAGTTCCTTAATACTTATTTGATCTGTTTTAGAATCCACAAAAATTATGGAAAAATCTGTTTTTGATGCTAGCTGAATAAGTTCTTCACTCGAATCTGTAAAAAACCCAAAAATATTTTTTGAATTAAGAAAGTCCTCAATCTCTGCTTTTTCTTTATCAGATTTTATAAGTGATATTATCTTTACTGTTTTTTCAGTATGATTCATTGGGTGTTCCTGTGTTTATTGTCTTTTATTTACAAATTTTTCAAAATCCAAAGTTAGAATTGGCGGTTCATTGTTTTCTTCAGGTTCGGGTATATTTGAAAAAGAAGTTTCAGGTTGAGGTTTATTGTCTAATAAAATTTTTTTGATAATTTCCAGTTCATTTGAAATTTTATCTGTATTTTCAACAAATTTTTTTAAAAGCCCTAGGGCTTCAATTTTATTTATTTCTTCATCGGGTTTAAATTTGTTTTTATCAGAAGTTTTTTTGGGTTGTTTTCTTATTTCTGAATTGTTTTTTCCAGAAGACTGTTTGACAAGTTTGAGACTGCTTTGAAAAAAATCAGAACAGTTTTTTATAAAAGAATCAAAGGTCTTTGTCTCATGGGGGGATTCATGCTCTGATTTTAAAATAAATTTTGTAATTTCATTTACTGCTTCAGAGGCAGGGCTGTCGGGGTATTTGATAAAAAAAGGGGACTGGCTTGAAACAGAATCAGAAACTCGCTCATCTTCTGGGATCATTCCAAGATATCTGAGATCAAGCTTTATATATTTGGAAACAGTTAGATTAAATTTTTCAAAAACCTTTTTACCTAAATTTAAGTTTTTGCATCTGTTTACAATTATATTGACCCTGTTTTTGTAACCGTTGAATTTAAGCACTTTCAAAAGGGAATATGCGTCTGTAAGGGATGTAGGCTCTGGAACAATTGCAAGAACAAGAAAAGATGAGGCAAGGCAAAATGAAATAACCTCCCTGGATATTCCTGCTCCTGTATCTATAATAATATAATCATAGCCCTTTAGGTTGGAAAATTGGTTCAAAAGACTGCCAAGGGTTTTTTTATCAATAAATTCAAATTGCTCAACGCCAGAGCTTCCCGGAATTATATCTATTTTGTTCCAGTTTTTTATTATTATTTCTTTTAGTTTCTTTTTGCCGGAAATTACGTCTTCCAAATTAATGGAAGAAGCAAGTCCCATTAAAATATTTACATTTGCAAGACCTATGTCTGCATCAAAAAGGCAGGTTTTATATCCTTGTGAGGCTAGTGAGACAGCAAGATTAACCGCTATATTTGTTTTTCCTGCTCCGCCTTTTCCGCTTGTTATTGTGATTATTTTCAAGAAAAACTCCTTTTAATTTTTTACAACCTGATAAGTTTTATCAAATTTTTCAGGATTTATTTTAAAATGTGAACCTTTACTGAATAGTTTAATCTGTCTGGTTTTTTGATAAAACAGGAGAGGCCATTATTTTTAGATTGTTATTGGGAAATTCAAACCAGAATGAGACGTTGCTGCAATCATACTCAGAGCATATTTTAAAATAGTTTTCCCTGATAAAGTCATGGAAGACTTTTCTGTCAGGGTTGAGGTTTTTGTCTTTTATAAGTTTAAGATATTTTTCAAAGAGGTCGTTTATCAGTCTGTATTGAGAATCAGGCTGGGAAATAACTGTTTTTTTGCCGGGGGTATAGGTATGTGAATGCCCTGCAATAAGATCGTTTGTTGTGTTTAAGATTTCTCCGTATAAAAGAGCATATAGTTGTTCAAACTTATTGTGAGTAATGAGAACACAGCTTATCTTTAGATCGCTGTATTTTGATATTATGTCATTTATATCTGCTACATGAGAAGGGTTGAACACTCCAATCATCAGGTTATTGTAAGTGAGTAAAATAGGAATTATAAAATTTTGTTCAGCTATTTTTCTGTCTACAATTCCCCTGAGTTCAATTTTTTGTGAGTCTGAATATGTAAAGTTTGATAGCTGTCTAAAAGGGATATTATATTGAATTGAAAGTGCAAAGTACAGTTGCTGAATAGAAATTTTTTTTTGGTTAACCAGGATACTTCCAAAGGAAAGGCCTGATTTTGATTGCTCTTTAAGGGTGTTGGAAAGTGTTTTTTCGTCTATTAAGCCAAGGTTTGAAAGAATTCCTCCCAGCTTAAGGGAGTTGTCTAGCTTAATGAAGATATGGTTAAGTTCGGAAAGGGTGACAAGATGCTGTTCATACAAGATTTCACAAAAGCTTATTTTCTTTTTTTGTTTTCTGAACGCTGCCTCAAGAGAATCTTCAAAGAGAAGACCCATGCTTGCTAGTGTTTTAGCGGCTGTCTTGAGATTTAAAACTTTATTTAAAAGAAGATTCCTTTTGTTTAAGGAAATTATATTGTTATTGGTAAGCTCATTTAAAAGTTTTAAGATGTTGTTATTTTTGCTTATATAGCTTGAAGTTTTGTTTTGATCTAAGCTTTTGTCGTTTTTAATAAGTTCTACTGCTTCCTTATAAACAGGTTTGGATGTCAATAGTTTTGTAATATCTGATTTTTTGAGCTGGTTTTCCTCTGCAAGAATAAGACAAACAGGAGTTGAAGCTCTTTTGTTAAATAAAAAGGCTGCTGATTTTGCCGTTTTTATTTCTTTTTGACTGGTAATTTTTTGATTCACTAAAAGCTGTTCTAGTTTTGAGCAGTCAGGTTGTTTAGGTAATTCTGCTGTCATTTTTTTCCCCATGATCTTTTCTTTTTGCCGCTTCCATCAATATGTTCATTAGAGGGGTCTCTATAATATTTTCATTTTTATGGCAGTAGTCTTCGATTTCAATTTCAGCTTTTTCCCAGCAAATAATAGTATAGGCAGCCTGTTTGCCAATAACTTCATTAAAAGAAGCGTCAATTAAAGAGCCTTTTTTGAAATACATGGTCCCTTGTTTGTCATCTTGAGTTATTTTAAGAGTGCAGGTTTTTTCTTCCATTTCAATCATTTGAAGAAATGTTGATATGCTTATCCCGTCAATTATTCCCTTTGGGCCCGAATAAAATTCTTCTGTAATTATTTGGCAGAGATTGTTAAAATTAATGGGTTTTTCAAAAACTTTGTCTATACCAAGTGGTTTAAGAGCGTTTTTTAAAGAGTTTGATTCATACCAGGTTGTTACAGCCACATTTATATCAGGATAATTCTTTTTTATTTTTTTTAAAAAGCTGCAATCATCTGCTTTTGCATGAGAAGAAGATATTAAAATTAAATTTATTTTTAAGATGTTAAGAATTTGCTCTGCAATATCAATGTTTTCTGCGGTAACAGATTCAATGTTTTTTTCATTATTCAAAGCAGAAGAGATAAGATGTAATTCCTCTTCGTCTTCATCTATGACAAGAATTTTTTTGCGATTATTTTTTTTACCTATTTGGTGAAAGTTGTCCTGGGCTTCTTTTTTTTCATTATATTTTTCAATGCCCTGTCTTATTGTTTGCTCAAGAATATTTATTTTGCATGGTTTGGTGAGAAATCTGAAGATATAGCCTTCATTGAAGGCTTTAAGAGAAGCTTTTAGTTCTGCAAACCCGGTAAGCATTATACATATGGTGAGAGGACTTTTTTTGTTCACTTGTGATAAAAATTCAAATCCGTCCATGTCGGGCATGTTCAAATCAGAAACAATAACTTGGAAGGGTTCCTCATTATCAATAAGTTTAAGCCCTTCAGCTCCGGAAGCAGCTACGTAAACATTAAACTCTTTTCTTAAATGCCTTTTGTATCCTGCTAATATATTTTCGTCATCATCAACTATAAGCAGTTTATACTTCATTTTGTTTATCCAGATTAGAAAATTTAAAAATTACAGTTTATATATTGAGGCTTAGATAAGAAAAATTCAAGGTCTTTATTCTTTATTTTGGAAGAAAATATTGCTAAAAACTAAAGTAAATTTTTTTAAAACATCAAAAAAAAGAAAAGACTATGATTTTTCATTAAGTAAAATATGAAATCATTGGAAATGATATACAATTTAATTGAAGTTGAACTTGATCCCGTGGAAACTGTGATTGCGAAAGCAGGTGCAATGAATTAAATGGATCATGAAATTAGTTTTAACCCCTGCCTGTTTTTGAATTGTTTTGTTAATTAATTCTTTTTGTATTATTATTGTAAAGATATGAGGTTAATGCTTGATGAGTTAAAAAATCAGATGGCTGTAAAATTTATACAGGTGAAAAAATGAAAAAGTTTTTAAAGAAAATATTTAAGTTCTTTTTATATTTAATTGGTTTTTTTCTTCTTTTATTACTGATTTTGTATTTTTTAAGAAATATTATCTTAGATTTTGCAATCGAAAAAGGCGGTTCAAAAATAAATAAGGCAAAAGTTGAAGTTTTTAATGTAGATCTTGATATTTTTTCCCAAAGCATATCCTGGGATAAACTTGAGGCAGCAGATCGAAATGATCCCTGGAAAAATATTTTTGAAACAGGATTTACTGAATTTAAAATTCAAATAATGCCTTTGACAGACGGTAAATTTATAATTGATAATATGGTGATAAAGGATGTTCAGTCAAATACAAAAAGAAAAACAAACGGTAGCCTTCCTCAATATGAAAAGTCTTTAAAAGATGATGAAAAGCCTTCATGGATAAAGGATTTTGCATTAAAACAGATTGAAAAGGAAAAGGAAGCTATTCCTGTTTTGAACAAGGAGTTGTTCAAGGATTTTTCTGATACAGATAAAATAATTGAACAGCTTGATCTTGAAACTCCTAAAAAAGTTGATGAAGCAAGGCTGTATTTTGAAGAGCGTAAAATTTTTTGGAAAAATCATTTTGAAAAAAGAAATTATGAGCAAAGATCAAAGGAAATTCAAAATGATTTTAAAGAAATTAAATCTTTTGAAAATAAAAAACCTGAAGAAATTTTGAAAAGTATTGAAAAAATTCAGGATTTAAAAGAAAAATGCGAGAGTTTTAAAAATGATTTAAAAGAAGATCGTAAGCTTGCAGCCTTAGATCTTGAAAAAGCAAATCAGTATAAAAAAGATTTTTCTGTATGGGTTAATTCCGACTATGAAAAAGCAAAAAATGCTATAAATATTAAAGATGGCGGGCTTGAAAAGATTTCTGAAATGCTTTTTGGAAAACGGCTTACTCTTGCTGGAGAAAAACTTGTTGGTCTTATAGCTCAAATCAGGGAAGCAGGAAGAAAATCTTCAGAAAAAGAAAAGCCTGAAAAAGTTAAAGTTGACAAATACCCCCACCTTCCAAAATTTTGGATAAAAAGTTCTCAAGTTTCTGTTCTTGCTCCGGGCAATACCTATTCATTTAAAGGAGAGGTATTAAATATAAGTTCTGATCAGAATAAAACAGGGCAGCCTATCACCCTTGATTTTCTTCACAATGATGAAAAAACAGGGAAGATATCATTTAATGGAATAATAGATTTCAGGGATTCAAATGATCTTTTAAGCTTTGAGTTTGATTTAAAAGGATTTATTTTAAAGAATCTAAAGCTTACTTCAGAGGATCTTCTTTCCCTTGTGATAAAAGATGGAAAATCAGATATTAAGGCGTCTTTTGTGTCCAAGCCCAGGTTAATCAAATCTTTGGCTAAGATAAAGATCCATGATCATATTTTTGACAGAGCTGTTCTTGAAAAAAATCCTTCAAAGCTTGAGCAGCTTGTATTTGAAGCCGTAGAATCTGCCGAAGTAATTGATATTGGAATTATTTTAACTCTTGAGGACAATACAAAAAACATTTCAGTTAACAGCTCTCTTGGTTCTGTTGTTTCAAGCCGGGTTAATGATTATATAAAACAAAAAGCTAAAGCAGAGATAAAAAAGGTTGAAACCGGTGTAAATCTTAAAATAGATGAAAAAAGAAAAGAGTTTGTTTCATTTTCAGAAGAAGGTTCTGTACTTGAAAATATTTTACATTATGAAGTAAATCTTAAAACAGAAGAAGAAAAGCTGAACAGGGAAAAGGAAGAATTGGAAAAGAAAATAAAAGGTAAGATAGACGATAAAAAGAATTCTCTTTTAGAGAATCTTAAAATTAAACTCTAAGGTGGATCAAATGAGAAAAACAGTATCGTTGACTTCGCTTTTGGCCTTTGTATTTGTTGTGATTACAAGTGCAGTTCTTTTTATTGTGCCTCAGGGAAGAATAGCCTATTGGGCTGACTGGAGACTTTTAGGCCTTACAAAGGAGCAGTGGGAAGCTGTTCATATAAATCTTGGGATACTTTTTATAATAAGCCTTTTTTTTCATATTTATTATAATTGGAATTCAATTTTGCTTTATTTGAAAAATAAAGCCAGGGAGTTTAAGGTTTTTACCCCTGAATTTAATATTTCCATTTTAGTTGTTTTTATCTTTATTGGAGGAACAATTGGAAATTTTCCTTTTTTTTCAACAATTATAAATTTGAGTGAGAATATAAAAAACAAGGCAGCAGTAAAATATGGGGAACCTCCATACGGTCATGCAGAGCTTTCAACCCTTGAAAGTTTTTCAAGACGAATGGGTCTTGGTTTTGATGAAAGTATTATTCTTCTAAGAAGTAAAGGGTTTGAAATTCACAATAGATCTGCAAGCTTAAAGGAAATAGCAAGGTTTAATAAAACTTCGCCCCAAAACCTTTATCTTTCTTTAAAAACCGGTAGTTCACAGCCTATGAAATTTGAAAATAAATCTAAATCTTTTTTTTCAGGAAAAGGGAAGTCAAGCTTAGTTGAAATAGCAAAAGACTATAATCTCAATCCAGAAGAGCTTTTTTCATATTTTAATAAAAAGAATTTAAAAATAGATATGAATCTTAGTTTGAGAGAAAATTCAGAAGCAAACAATATGAGACCCTTGGAGCTTTATAAAATTATTGTTGAGTTTTCCAATAAAAAATAAGTGTTTATTTATCAAAGGCCGGACACAAAAATCCGGCCTTGAAAGAAATTATTAGTTACCAAGATTGTGAATTGTAAGCTGTGGGAATGGTATTTCCCAGTTATTTTTTATTGAAGCCTCTACACACCATTTTTGAATATGCCTTCTAAGCTTGTTGTAAATATCTGCAGCTTCTCCTTTAAAGTCTGCTTTTATAACAAGATCAAGTGATGAACTGCCTATGTTTTGGAACTCAGTTTCAAGTTTTAAAAGAATTTTATCATAGCCGGTTTCTTTCATTTTTTTATTTATATAATCATCTACCAAGTTTGGAATTTTATCTGTAATTTCGTTTTGATGATTATAGCTTAGACAAAAGGTTTCTTTAATCCTGTAATTTCTTGAAAGGTTTAAAGGAGACTGGGATAGAAAATTAGATGTTTGATAGGTTTTTATTGCTCCTCCTCTAAGAGCCAATTTTACCATTTCATGGGAAAGACTGACGGCCTGTCCCCTTGTTTTGTCAGACAAAATTACCCACTCATTTAATCTGCAAGGAAAAAAGGGATCATCAGGGTTGTTTGGCCTTGAAACTTTATCAAGAAGAATTTCAATGGGAATTCTAAGAGTGATACCAAGGTCTGGGTTTTCAATTTTTGAATAGAAATTTATATCCTGGACAATCCAGGGCACACCAAGATAATTTATTCTTTCTCCTTCTCTTACAGCCCCTACATTTAGCATCAACTTGGTCTGTTTGAACATTTTTGGAATTGTATTTTTGAGCCCCCATGCAAGACCAAGCAAAAAAATTATTGCAAAGCTCAATAATGTCCAGTCCTGTGCAACATAGAAAACAAGGATAATGGAAATCATTGTAAGAAGGAAGGTGAAAACTCTGTATCCAAGCTCAAATGCCTTGTAATGAAAAGGCTTTTGTTCATTATCATAGCCTAAAAATTTTTTTGCGATAAGATTATGGATAAGCCTTAGAAAGAGTACTATCATTATACTGATAGCTATAGCTGTAAGTATGAAAAGTCCTTTTGTTTTAAAAAAGTTTTTAACATTGCTTTGAGTGGCGTCAACAAAAGATTTTTCTTTAGCTTCCATTTGTTTTAGCTTCAGATTTGCTATATGTTTTTTATTTTCAATCTGTTTTTTTATCCCTGTCCAGTTTTTCAGCAGGTTTTCTAGGTAGTCTGTAAGAGATTTGTCTTCTGACGTCTGAATAAGATTTTTAATGTTTTTAACTGCTGTTTCTGCGTAGGGGAGAAGTTCGTCAAATCTTTCAATTTCATCTTTTAAAACTGACTTTTGTCTTGATTTTTCTGTGATTCTTTTAAGTTCACTTATTCCAGGTTCTATAAGTGAAACAATTTCATTTTTCCAGTCAAATTGTTCTTCTTTTTTTTCAGCAAACAGGCTTATATCAATTTGTGTTGCAATTCGTTCAAAATCTTTTTGGGTCTCATGTAGCTGCTTGTCAAGAATTTTGATTTCTTCATTGAGGTTTGATATTTCAGATGCTGAGCTGGTAGTTTTAAGTAATTTTTGTTTTTCTATAATTCTTTCAATTATTGTTTTTCTAAGGGAGGCAATTGATTTTAAAATTTCTGGGGAAGGCTCTTGTTCATTGAGTTTCTGGGCTGTTGTCTCCAGAGCAGAATTGATGTTTAGCTCCTCCTCCTGGGAAAAAACAGGGGATGAAGCAAACGCAATGACGAAAAATAAATAAAAAATAAATAAAAATTTAAAAAATCTCATTGGTTTCCTCATTTTTATGATTTATTAAAAAGTACAGAGTTAAGTGATTTTATTTTAATTTTAAAAGTTGTAAAGATAAAATTTTAAAATTAGCATTATTTAATATTTAAAATTAAAATTTATAAAAATTAAAGGAGATCTTATGATTACATATTTTTATTGGGGTTTGGTGCTTTTAATTGTTTTTTTTATATTGTTTATTTTTGGAGCCAAGCTTGAAAAATGGAAACTTGGGCTAATAATTGGGCTTGTTTTTTTATTTGCAGGATGGGCAGTGTATTATTTTCATTTTGAGCAGGTTTTTGTCAAACGTTATGGAGGAGTTATGTCTCTTACAATTCCAGAAGGTCAAGTACATCTAAATGCTACATGGAAAGGAGACAACCTCTGGATAGAAAATTATGATCCAAAAACCAATAAATGTATATTCAGCGAATATTCAAAAGGAAGTCTTCTTGAAGGAAAAGTTATTATAAAAAACTGTAATCCTTTAATCCTTCAGGAAAAACAATAATTGATTGGGTAAAATCATGATTGAATCCGGCTTTTGGGTTGATTAAAGAGGAAGTTTTTTGCTCAGCTGCTTTTTAATTCTTGGTTAGTCAATTCAGTGGACCAGGTCGGATAAATGTTTTGTGAAATCGTATAGTCTTTTATTTAAAAAGTAAGTCTTTGAAAATAAAATAAAAATACTTCTTGCTATTAGTTTTTTTTAATGTCATATTGACAAAGTTTCTCAAAAGAGAACAAAGAGTTTCGCTATAAAGGAATATCCATTTAAAAAAGTGGCATTGCCCCCAAGTATCGAAATAAATTTAAATTAATTAGTTAAGGAAAAGTCACTATGGCAAATGGAACAGTAAAATGGTTTAATGACGCAAAAGGTTTTGGATTTATTGAGCAGGAAAATGGAACTGATGTATTTGTACATCATACAGGGATTAACTCCACAGGTTTTAAATCTCTTCAAGAAGGTGCAAGAGTTACATTTGATATTCAGGAAGGTCCAAAAGGTTCTTCTGCAATAAACGTAACCGAATAATAAAAATAAAATAATAGATATTAAGGCACTTTATTAACATAAAATGCCTTTTTTTTATTTTTGTATTATAATTTTAAGTCATAAAAAACTTTAAAACCTAATAGCCCTGCCTTAAAAAAACATTTAAAAAGTTTTAAATCCCCTATTCCAGGTAAAAATTAAATTTGTAAACCAGAGCTTTATCTATATAATTTTAGAATTATTTTTGGACTTAGATGCCAATCAGGCTCAGGTATGGCAAATTTTCTAAAAATCAGGTATTATTGTTAAGTTTTTTATTAATCTTTTTATCATAAAGGAAAGTAAAACATGGTAATCTTGGATAAAGCTAAAAGTTACATGGAAAGCCGGATTCTTCTTACAGGTGCTGAACTTGATATCTTTACTCTTATTGGTAAAAAAATAAATAGGGCAGAAGAAATTGCCAAAAAAACAAATGCTGACTTAAGGTCCCTTACCCGTCTCCTTGATGCTCTTGCGGTTTCCGGATTCCTTGAAAAAGACGGCCTTGTTTACAGCCTTGCCAAAGGATGTGAATCTTTGTCTTCAGAGCATCCTAAATCAGTACTTCCAATGGTTCTTCATATAAATGATATCTGGAATGACTGGCATCATCTTACTAAGACTGTAATTCAAGGGAAGAAGCAAAGCAAAGCTCCTTATCCCGATATGCATGAAAAAGATAGAGAAGCCTTTATTTACGGGATGCATGTTGCTGGAAGAGAATTATCATCAGATATTGCCGCAGATCTTGATTTATCTTCATATAAAAAACTTTTAGATATCGGGGGTGCTTCTGGAACCTATACAATTGCATTCCTTGAAAAAAATTCTCAAATGAAAGGGATAATTTTTGATCTTTCCGAAGTAATTCCCATGTCAAAAAAAGGGATTGATTCAGCTGGATTAAATGAAAGGGTAGAGTTTATTTCTGGTGATTTTTATCTTAATGAACTTCCTAAAGGATGTGATCTTGCTCTTTTATCAGCAATAATTCATCAAAACAGCCCAAAAGAAAATCTTGCTCTTTACTCAAAGATTTATAAAGTTCTTGAACCCGGAGGAATGCTGGTAATTAGAGATCATATTATGGATAAGAGCAGGACTTATCCTCCTGACGGTGCTGTTTTTGCAATTAATATGCTCGTTGGAACAAACGGCGGAGATACCTATACTTTTGAGGAAGTTAAGTCAGCCCTTGAAAAAGCAGGTTTTAAAGACGTTACTTTTGCCCGTAAAGGTGAAAAAATGGATTGTCTGGTAACTTGCAAAAAATAAAACAATATCCCCGGAATTACCGGGGACAGTTTTATAAATTTATTTTTTATTTTCCCTGTCAAGGATACAGCTATTGCTTTCAGGTGTGAAACAAAGACTGCAGGACGTACATCTGGGCTTGAAGTTTTTGTCTTTTTTCCATTGATTTATAAGGTCTGGTTCACTTAAAAGCGGCCTTGAAATAGAAAAAAATTCAATTTTTGTTTGGTTTAAAAGATTTTCCATCACTTCAAAATTTCTATTTCCTCCCACAAGAATTAGAGGAACCTCAATTTCAGAAGCAAGTTCTTTAGCATATTCGCTGAAGTATGAATCATTTGAGGAAAGACTAACTTTTTTTGTGGGCTCTTTTTCTGTTTTTGGAGCTCTGAAAACAGGTCCTCCGCTGATTTCAACAGCAGTAATTCCTTTTTTTGAAAGATTTTTGCAAACCTCTTTGCATTCTTCAAATACAAAACCTTTATTTTCCATGAAGTCAGAGCAGTTAAGTTTTATAAGAATTGGAAAATCAGGCGAAGTGCTTGATCTTATCCTGTCAAAAACCTCATAGATTATTCTTGCTCTGTTTTCAATGCTCCCGCCATATTTGTCTTCTCTTCTATTAAAATAGGGAGATAAAAACTGACTTAAAAGATATCCATGTCCAGCGTGGATTTCAACTCCGTCAAATCCTCCTTCCATGGCTCTTTTTGCTGATTTTCCGAAAGCTTTTACCAGGGCATCAATGTTTTCAATTGACATTTCTTTGGGAGTTATTCCTGAAATTTTATTTAAAACAGCAGAAGGACCCCAGATTTCTCTTTTATCAACATTAAACCATGTAAAAGAGCCGCCGTAAACAAGCTGCAAAATTATTTTGCTGTTGTTTTTATGGACAATTTTTGTAAGTTTTTTATAATCTTCAATAAATGAATCATCGTATGCCCCAAACATTTTCGGACTTGGTTGTTCTTCCTTTAAAACATAAGCATATCCAGTTATTATTGCTCCGACTCCGCCTTTTGCAAGGTTTTCGTAAATTTCATAGATTTTGTCATTAAAATGTCCATTGTCCTCTGCCATTCCTTCCCAGGTTGCAGAGCGGATAAATCTGTTTTTAAGTTCAAGGTTACCAATATTTGCCGGCTCAAACAGTTGTTTCATTTTTCCTCCTGAGAATTATTTATAAATACTTTTTAAGTTTGTTTTAATTAAAGGAAATACCAATCTAACCTTTGGGATAAGTGTTTTGAGATTAAATTGCACTCTGACCTAGAAAAGGAGCAAAACCAGATTTTAATTTTTAATTGGTTATATAAAGAAAATCCATGGGTAATTAAAGGTAAAACTAAGTTTTTATAGATTTATGTTGTTTTTATTAAAAAAAACCATGGTAGATTATTTATAAAATCTGATTGTAATGGGAAGTTAAAAAAATTATCCATTAGTAATTTAATTTTGTTTCTGTTAGTTTTATCTATCCTTAAATATTTAAAATATTGGACATTAATTATGTTATCATTGTTCAGTCGCTTTATTTCTTTTCTTCCGTTAGGTGTAGCTCTGGCCTTTGGGCGATTTATCGGCTTGATTTGGTATTATATTGTTCCTGTAAGAAAAAAATTGTGCATGGAAAATGTTAATCGTGTTTTTGGCAATGAACTTTCAAAAAAAGAGCAGAAAAAGATTGTCAGGAGATTTTTTTCAAAATTTTGTATGTCTTTTATGGAAGTTTTGCGTATCCCCCATATGTCCCTTGCTGAAAATAAAAAGCTTGTGAGGATAGAGGGCTGGGAGAATATGGAAAAAGCCCTTGAGCTTGGAAAAGGAGCAATTTTGTTTGCAACACATATAGATAATGTTGATCTTGGAGGTTGTTCAATGGCTATGCGTGGAGCTCCAATTTCAGTTGTGGTTAGGAAAATGGGCAAATCAGCAGAAAAATTTCTTTCAAGTGTCAGAAAAAATACGGGTGTAACAATTATAAGCAGCAAGAATTCAAAAAGCCGTATTAAAGAACTTCTCTCAGAAAATAAAATTGTAACAATTGTTGCAGATCAGCATCTTTCAAAACATAGATCCATTGCCTGTAAATTTTTTGATCAATGGGCGTCCACAACTCATGCTCCCAGTCGTTTTGGCTTTGAGACAGGTGCTCCTATAATTCCTGCTGTGATTAACCGCAAAGGAAAAACAGGATATCACCACGCCAGGGTTTTTCCTGCCTTTGAACAGGAAACACCCTATGATGACATTGATTTGAATATACGTCATAATACAGAAAGACTGAATCGAATTATAGAAACCTGGCTACTGGAAGCACCGGATCAATGGTGGTGGTTTCATAAACGCTGGAAAGTTCAGGACGATCCAGAAGGGTGGGATCTGCCAGGAGATTCTTTATTAAAAGATTAAGATAAAAAGTTTTTTCAGCTAGATTCTTAAAGTTAAGAAATCCGGCTGAAAAAATTTGTTTATTTTTCAAAAACATAGGTTCCCGGGGCATCTCCAAGATCATAGTCTTTAGACACCGGACATTTTGGAGCAGGAATATCATCCCCGGTTCTTTTTTTCAGCCATTCCACCCATTCGGTCCACCAGCTTCCCTCTTGGATTTTTGCAGTTGCAAGCCAATGCTCAGGACCCTTTCCAAGGATTCCGTTTCTAAAATATTTTCCCTTGTTGTTTTCAGGAGGATTTATAATTCCGGCTATATGTCCCCCTGAGGTAAGGATAAATTTAATAGGGGATGTTACAAAATGTGGAATTCTGTATACTGATTTCCAGGGTGCAATATGGTCTCTTTCAGTTCCCACTGAAAAAAGGTCCATATCAATAGCTCTTAAATCAAGGCTTCTTCCGCCCATTATAAACTTACCTTCTGTTAGCTGATCTTCAAGGTAAAGCTTTTTTAAAATATCAATATGAAGCTTTTTAGGCATTCTTGTTCCATCATCATTCCAGTAAAGAAAGTCAAAGTTAAAAGGCTCTTTTGCAAGAAAGTATGTGTCAATAAAATAGTTCCAGTAAAGATCTCTTGGCTTTAAGAGGCTGAATGTGGTTGCCATATTGGATTTATCAAGAAACCCATTGTCAACCATCAGATCTTCAAGAAAAGCTATCTGGCTTTCATCAATAAAGCTTTTAAGTTCTCCTGCATCAGAAAAGTCTATCTGCCCTGCAAAAAATGAAAGAGTTTTGATGGAGGAGTTTTTCTTCCCCCTTAAATATGCAGCAGCAGTTGTGCATAAAATTGACCCCATGCAGTATCCTGTGAGATGAACACTATCAGTTGAGAGCATTTCTTTTATTATTTCAATGGGCTCAAGAACACCTTTTCCTGTATACTCAATCATTCCATATTCACTATAATCTTTTGTGCTGATATTTTTCCAGGAAATTACAAAAACAGTAAACCCCTGATTAACCAGATATGCAACCATTGAGTTATTGCGACTTAAATCGAAAATATAATATTTGTTGATCCAGGCTGGTACAAGAAGAATTGGGGTAGAACTGACTTTTTCAGTCTTTGGAACATACTGGATTAATTCTATGATTTCATTTTTATAGACAACTTTACCTTTTGTTGTGGCCAGGGTTTCACCAACCTTGTGATACTGATCCTTAGAATGTCTTATTTTAATTCCGCCCTCGGTTTTTATATCTTCAAGAAAGGTGACAAAGCCTTTTAAAAGGTTAATTCCATTTTCCTCCATTGTTTTTTCAATTACCTCAGGGTTGGTGAAAGGAAAATTCATTGGGTTTATCATTGCTGTAATCTGTTTTAGCCAGAACTCTATTAAAAGCTTGGACTGACCTTGAACCCCTTTTATCTCAGAAAAAAATTCCTGGATAAAAGGTTCTATAATAAGAAAGAAGTTTTTATAATGTATGAAAGGACGTTCTTCCCACATTTTATGGCTGAATCTTTTGTCTTTTGGAAGATTTTCTCCTTCAGAGATAAAGGCTTGGTTCAGTTCCCAAGTTAATTTAACAAAGTCAAGATACTTGTTAAATCTTGTTCCAGGACTCCATGCAAGGTGGACAAAACCGTCATAAAAAGATCTTGCAAAAGCCGGGATGTCAACCGGACCAATTATATTGGACATTTTTTTTCTGAAAAGTCTGTCCATATGAAGAGCTGCTTTTTTCAGTTCGTCCATGGGTTCAGGAGTGTCTGAAAAATATTCTAGGTTGGCTGTTTTTTTAAACTCAGCATCAGGCATTCTTTTGATTGGTTTTTGGTGCATGGGACCTCCTTAAAATAATTTTGTACTTTAAATCTTGGGGAAGTATAGATACCATATTGTTTAAGTATTCTTGAAAAAGATATTAATCCATTATATATTAATTCTAGTAATTTAAAAGGCTTTTGTGTGTTTTGCGGCTAACGATGAATTAATCCATATTCAAAAATTTCAGTTTTTAGTTAACTTGAAAATTAAGGAAAAAATTTTGGGGGACATCTCAAAATGGAGCAATATTTCGAAAACTCTTCTTCTTCCTCTTTATTTTCGAGCTATTGAGTCACAAAAAAAGGGTGGAAATTTTTCTGATGAAAAGGCTGCTGAAATAATAAAAAAGATTGATTATGACTTTGATAGAATGGATGGCTTCAAAGTTCTTCAATCAGCCACAATAATGAGAGAAAAATCTTTTGATTTTTTAGTCAGCGAGTTTATTAAGGAAAATCCCTTTTCCATTGTAATAAATATCGGGGCAGGGCTGGATACAAGGTTTTTTCGGATGGACAATGGAAAAATCAATTGGTATGAGCTTGATCTTCCGGAAATAATTGGAGTAAGAAAAGAGTTGTTTGATGAAACAGATCGCTATAAATTCATAGCTGCTTCTGCCTTTGATATAAGATGGGTTAAAAAAATTAAAAATAAAGACCAAAGACCTGTTCTTATAATTGCAGAGGGTATTTTGCTTTATTTTTCAAAGCCTATGGTAAAAAAATTTGTAAAGGAGTTAAGAATTAAATTTGCCGGGGCAAATTTAATTTTTGATGCTGTAACTCCTGAGCAGGCAGCTGCAAGTTTTTTTAATCCAGCCCTTTCAATGATGGATGTATGTTTTAAGTGGGGGATGCGAACTATAGATGAACTAGCTTTATGGGACAGCAACATTGAAACAAAAGATGTTATATATTATTTTAAACCTTCTTTTGAAAAACTTGGGTGGTATGGATGGTTTTCCATGGTGCCTGCAATAAGATTTGGTTTTTATATAGTTTCCTGTGTACTTGGAAAAGAAAGTGGAGAGAAATAGTTTATGCTAAGCGATAATGAAAAAAAAGTTGTGGCTCTTATTCAGGGGGATATCCCAATAGAAAAAAATCCATACGAAATCCTTGCTAAACAAGCAGGTATTTCAGAAGATGAATTTATTGAAGCTTTAAAAAGTCTTGATGACAAAAAAATAATAAGAAGATTTGGAGCCACATTAAGACATCAAAAATCAGGTTATTCAACCAATGCAATGGTAGCCTGGAACGTTCCCGAAGATAAAATCCATGAAATAGGAAAAATCATGGCAGAATTTTCTTTTGTTTCCCATTGCTATAGAAGAGATCCCAAACCTGAATGGCCTTTTAATCTTTATACAATGGTCCATGCTAAAAGTAAGGAAGGCTGCATTCATAAAGTAAATAAGATGTCCAAAAAGTCTCAAATTAGTGATTTTGATGTTTTATATAGTGCAAAAGAGCTTAAAAAGACTTCTATGAAATACTTTACAAAAGAGTTTTAAAAACCCGGGTTTGTTTTAGTTAAGTGTAAAGATTTACTTTCCCCATTGGGGTAAAAGCCTGTTTTCAACTCCAAGGTGATTTAAAATTTTTGACACAACAGAGTCAGTGAGATCTTCAATTGACTTGGGATGGTTGTAAAAAGAAGGGGAAGCAGGCAGAATAACAGCTCCTGAATCATTTACTCTTATCATGTTTTCAAGTTGAATTCTGTTAAAAGGAGTTTCCCTTGGGACTAAAATAAGTTTTCTTTTTTCCTTGAGGCAAACATCAGCACTTCTTGAAATAAGAGAGTCTGCAATTCCTGATGCAATTGATCCCAGAGTTTTCATTGAGCAGGGCACAATAGCCATTCCATTGTGAAGAAATGAGCCGCTTGCAGGAGGAGAGAAAAAATCATTTTCTTTATGTATAAAGATTTGGGCTTTAATCTCTGAATCTTTTTTGTCTTTTAAAAGAAAATCAATTAAAGGTCCGTTTTTATAATCTGTTTCGTGAAAAAGAACCTGGTGTCCAGAAGCTGAAACAATTAAATGGAGTTCAAGGTCTTTTTTTACAAGCTCATTTAAGAGTCTTAAAAAATAGATCACTCCGGATGCTCCTGTACAGGCAATTACAAACTTTTTGTTAAATCCATCTGAAGAATAACTCATCAAGAAAAAATCCAAGAAATAGGGTTATTGAAATAACGCTGTTTATGTTAAAAAAAGCAAGATCAATTTTTTCCATCTTACCGGGCCTTACAACTATATGCTCCATTATAAGGAGAATCCCAATAAGAAAAGCAGATAAAAGAAAAATATAATTCATTGAAAAAATAAAATATAAAGACATAAAGGAGACAAAGGTAATTAAATGTAAAATATCTGAAATAAAAAAGGCTTTTTTTTCCCCAAGCTTTGCAGGAATTGAATGAAGGTTGTTTTCATTGTCAAAATCCAGATCCTGACAGGCATATAAAATATCAAAGCCAGAAATATATGTAAGAAGGGTAAGAGAAAGAATTATTATTCCCCAATTTATTGAATTTGTAAGTGCAATAAAAGCACCTGCTGGAGCAAGGGAAATTGCAAATCCAAGATAAATATGGGCAAGGCTTGTAAATCTTTTTGTATATGAATAAAAAAAAAGAACTAAAAGAACTGGAAAAGAAAGATAAAAGCAAAGACTTCCCAACATAAAAGCCGAGAATATAAAAAGAGCTGATGAAAAGAAAACAAAAAACCAGGCAGATTTTGAACTTATTTTACCCGAAGGAAGCTCTCTTTGTCTTGTTCTTGGGTTTGAACTGTCGATTTTCTTGTCTGCTATTCTGTTGAATCCCATTGCTGCAGATCTTGCTCCTGTCATTGCAAGAATAATAAACAAAATCTGATTAAAGTTTATATCAGTGTATCTTGAGGCCAAAACAACAGCTGAAAGAGCAAAGGGAAGAGCAAAAATTGTGTGTGAAATTTTAATCATTTCACTATAGGTTTTTATTGCAAAAACATATTTTTTCATTCAAAAATTCCGCTTATTTTATGTCCACATTCACCACATTTTCCATTTTTTATATGGTTTCCTATAACATAAAACCCTTTTCTTTCAACTACTTTGTTTTTGCACTGGGGGCATATGGTTGATTCAAAATCATCTCCAAAGATATTTCCTGGATAAATATAATTAAGGCCTTGTTTTTGACCAGTTTCAATTGCTTTGTGAATTGTACCAGCAGGAGTTGGCTTTATATCGGTCATTTTAAAACATGGATGAAATGCTGAAATATGCCAGGGAGTATCTTGTCCAAGTTCATTTTTTATAAATTTTGCAATATTTTCTATTTCTTCTTTACTATCGTTTATTCCTGAAATTAAAAGGGTGGTTATCTCAATAAAAATATTTTCTTTTTTCATTCTTTTTAAGGTTTCAAGAACAGGCTTTAGTTTTCCCCCGCAGATTTTTTCATAAAAATTATTGCTAAAGGATTTAAGGTCAATATTTGCAGCATCAATAAATTCCTTTATTTCATCAAAACCCTGCTTTGAAATAAAACCGTTTGAAACCATTAAATTTAAAATGCCTTTGTCTTTTGCAATAAGGGCTGTATCTTTCATAAGTTCAAAAAAAACAGTAGGTTCTGAATACGTGTAGCTTATTGATTTTGCTTTATTTGCAATGGCTTCTTTTACAAGGTCTTCTGGAATAATTTCATATGCATCAATTTCATCCAAAACAGCCGGTAACTGGGCAAGAGTTGCATTTTGACAGAATTTGCAGGTAAAATTGCATCCAGGAGATCCAATGGAATATGAAAAGCTTCCGGGCAGAACATGAAACAGCGGTTTTTTTTCAATTGGATCAAGAGCTTTTACAGCTATTTTATTTTTTATAAGTGAAATTATTTCATCAGAAATATTTTGCCTTACTCCGCATTTGCCTTTTTCATTTTTTTTAAGAACGCAAAAATGACTGCACAAAAGGCAGATTGATTTATTGTTGTTTATTTTTTTGTATAATTTCTTTTCCATTGAGCACACCTCTGAGGAATTGCATTTACAGGTTTTATTGCAGGATTTTCAACTTTAAGCTCAAGGGGTTTCAGCCTGAATCTGGGTTGTAAGCACACACAAATACCTGCAAAGTTTCCAAAAGGACTTTTTTGAAAAAGTTCGGGATAACCAAGATATTCTAAAACAGGGCTTCCAATGAGATCAAAAGTTGAAACTGTTCTCCATTTTACAGGAACATCGCCTAAAAGATTTTTTATTATCTGTTTTATTTCAAAAATACTGAAAAGTTTGAGTTTGTGTGATTCAGGGAATAAAAACCCTTTTATTGTTTTTTGAACCCCTTTGATTGCAAATCTGTTTGTGACTCCTATGAAAACATAGTTTTTTGTAACACGAAATGATTCTTCCAGTGCTTTTACAGGATCTTTTGTATTTCCAAGGGAATTGAAAAAAAAGGAATATTCAAAGCTGTTATCATCAAAGGGAAGATCTTCTGCTTCACTTTGATGATATGAAATTTTATGTGAAAATTCTCTTTGTGCAATTTGAAGCTTTGATTTTTCCGGATCTGTAAGAGTTAAGTCAAGATTTATTTCAAGGCAGGCCTTTAAAATTTCGTGGGAATTTGAACCTATTGAAAGAATTGAATCTCCGGGGATTGGATTTAAAAGACTGAAAAAAAGCTGGATTTCCCTTGAAAGGTTTGGAAAATCTGCAGAGCGGTAAGTTTTGCTATTGAAATCAAATTTTTTTTTGAACATAAGATTACCTGCTGCATTAAAATATTTTTTTATTCCAAACTTGAAAATTGCTTAATCCAGGTTGTTATTAATTTGAAAATCAAACTTTAATACAAACTGATTTTGTCCTAAAACTTTTTACTAGTTATAACAATAGTGCTTTTTTCATTTAATTCAACCATGGGAAAGTAAAACCCAATGATTTTTAAAGAAATTATTTTCTGTTCCAATATCTTTGGTAAACTTATTAAAGAACTAAATTAGTTTTTTTAAAAGGAAATTGGATTTTGTAAAAAAAGGGGATTCCCGGTCAGTGGATAACCTGACCGGGAAGGAGGAAGATTAAATCTAGTTTTTTTAAATCAAAGACAAAAAACAGATAAGTCTTTAAGTAAGTTTGGAAGACCTATATCTTCTTAAGATAAGTGATACAATCTTTGGTTACCCAAAGTTTGGATATTGTATAAAATATTTTATTGTTTTTTGTCAATGAAGATTTTTTTATTCAAGCTCCTGTTTAAGGATTTCAAGAAATAAAGAAGCATCTTCAACAATACAAAGATCTGAATGGCTGAAAATAGATGAGTAGGGGTCACTATTAACAGAAATAACAAATTCAGAATCTTTCATTCCATAAATATGCTGGGAAGAGCCGGAAATTCCAAAAGCTGAATACACTTTGGGAGAAACAGTTCTTCCTGTGATTCCAACTTGTCTTTCATACCCAAGAAGCCCTTCGTCAACAATGGGTCTTGAACAGCCTACAGCTGAATTCGGTATTAATTTTGAAACTTCAAAAATTTTTTCAATTTCTTCACTTGAGTTCAGTCCCCTTCCTATGGAGAGAATGATTTTTGCGTTATCAAGAGAGGAGCTTTCAGATTTTGACATTGTTTCAACTATCTCAACCCCCGATGTTTTTGGTTTTATTTCTGTTTCTTCAAAACTTTCTTTTGAAAAAGGAGAAGGGTTTTTTTCAAAACTTGAACCTGAAACAGTTAATACAGCTTTTTTTTTCTTGTTTTTTACCAGGGCTTCAAGTTTGGAATTGAAAATCATCCTTGAAAACTTGTTTTTTGCTTCAATTTTTAAAATATTTGTAATTATTGATGCCTTAGATTTACCAGCAATAAAAGAAGCTGATTCAAGGGACTTGGTGGAAGAGTCAAAGCAGAGATAAGAAAAGTCTGTTTTTTCAATGATTTTTTCAAGGCAGAAACCTATTTCATCTGGATTATGATCTTTTAAACCGGTTTTTATATTTAAAATAGATCTAAAATCAATTTTACTTGAAAACTCTTTAATATCGGGTTCATTGAAAACAACAAGAAGTATTTCTTCTTTTGTATAAATATTAAGATTTTGTCCGAAATTTATAAGTTTTTTTGCCTGTTCAATTCTATTTTCCATACTGTCACAGACTAAAATTATTTTTTTATTCATTTTTTTTCCTTAAAGAATTTTTTTCTGTTTTAAAATTTCAAGAAAAGCCTTTGCTTTGTCTTCTATGCTTCCCTTAAGTATTTCACCTTTTCTTGTTTTGGAAGGCAGTTTAAGTTCTTTTGTTTCAAAACTGATTTTTGATTCCAGGCTTTCAATATTTTTTACAACAAGGGTTGATTCATCAACTTTTAGCATTCTTAATACATTTGGATATCCAGGCTTGTTTATCCCGGCCTGAAAATTTAAAATACATGGAAGTGCAAGTTCTGCCCTTTGTGAAGCTCCGCCTTCAAGTTCTCTTTTTACAATTATTTTATTTTTGGAAATTTTTTCAATGGAAGTCACTCCTGAAACAGAGGGAATGGAAAGTTTTGAAGCTGTTAAAAGACCTGTTGTTCCGTTCATCATATCTTCTGACATCATTCCGCTGAAAATCATTTTATAGTCATTTTCCATGAAAATGTTTTTTACTGCATTTGATACAAAATCAGGGTCATTTGCATTTTTTATTTCAGTTTGAATCAAAATCCCTTTATCCGCACCTTTTCCAATGGTTTTTTTTAGAATTTCAAGGCTAGGTTCTGTTCCCACAGAAATTGTATGAATTTCAATACTATTGTCTTTTTCCTTTAATTTAAGAGCTTCTTCAAGTGAATGATCATCAAATCTGTTTATTTTAAAGTTCAAATCCGGGTTTTTTAATGAAAAGTTGTTTTTTAAAATAGCTGGGTCAGTCATTTGAATTTCTTCAAAAACCGGTTTTATTGTTACAAGTATTTTCATTTTTAATCCTTTGTCAGTTGTCAGACAAAGCTAATTTAATACTTTAGCGATTAATATTTTAAAAATTAGTTTTGTCTGAATAAAGCAAGTCTAAGTTTTTTAAAAAATCTCTTATTTATATTTTATACAGGAATGAAAATTTATCAACAAAAAAATCGAACGTTCGTTCGTTTTTTTGTTGACATAAAATTTTCTAAGATTTAAAGTTTTATAAATCTTAGAAAAAAAAGAGATAATTTATTGGTTTACAAAGGAAAATTTAATGCCTCTTCTTTATGTTATCCGCCATGGCCAGGCTTCATTTGGGGAATCAGATTATGACGAACTTTCAAAAATCGGCATAAAACAAGCCCAGATTCTTGGAAAATTTTTTAAACAAACCAAAACAACCTTTGATTCAATTTTTTCAGGTTCTTTGGAAAGACAGGTTGATACTGCTGTCCATACCTTAGAAGGAATGGGGGAAAAGGGTAAAAAAGTAGAAATAAATAAAGGTTTCAATGAGTATAGTCATACAGATCTTATAAATGCCAGTCTTGATTATTATAGACAAAAAGAACCGGAAAAATCATACGATTTAGTTGAGCTTTCAAAAGATAAAAAAAAATTTCAGGTTTTTTTTTCCAGGCTGGTTGAGGATTGGATAAGCGGTGAATTTTCTGGTTATGGAGTTGAAGCCTATGAAACATATTCTCATAGGGTTTTAAAAGCCTTTGAGGAGGTATCAGATTTAAAAGAAAGAAAAGGTAAAATTGCAGTTTTTACTTCAGGAGGGGCAATTTCAGCACTTCTTGAAAATACTCTCCAGGTTCATCCTTTTAAAGCAGCCAAGATTGGATGGGGAATAAAAAACTGCTCAATTTCTATTGTAAGCTCAAAAGGAAGGTTCAATAGGAACTCAAACAGATTTTTATTAAGAAGTTTTAATTGTTCGGCTCATTTTGAGCTGGAAAATGACAAAGACCTTATTACCTACAGATAATCAAGGAGGAGTAAGATGGATTTTAGAATATCGGATAAAATTAAACTTATAGTGGATACAATAAACGAGTTTATTGACAAGGAACTTATTCCACTTGAGCCTGAATTTGTGATGGGAGATTTTAATGAAATGGAGCCGGCTATAAAAGAAAAGCAGGCAATGGCTAAAAAAATGGGATTATGGGCCCCTAATTTCCCTGAAGACTGCGGAGGGATGGGACTTTCCATGGTTGAGCATGGACTTGTTTCAGAGGCTCTTGGGCGTTCTCCTCTTGGACATTATGTTTTTTGGTGCCAGGCTCCTGATGCGGGAAACGTTGAAATTTTACATAAATACGGGACAGAAGAGCAAAAGGAAAAATATTTAAAACCTCTTGTAAGGGGGGATATAAGAAGCTGTTTTTCAATGACAGAAGTGGATATGCCGGGTTCAAATCCTGTAATGCTTGAGACAACTGCTGTAAAAGACGGGGATGATTATCTAATCAACGGGCACAAATGGTATACAACCTCTGCTGACGGGTCAAATTTTGCCATAGTAATGGCTGTGACAAATCCTGAAGCTTCAAAATATCTTCAGGCAAGCATGATAATTGTTCCAACAGAAACCAAGGGCTTTAATCTTGTAAGAAATATTCCTGTAATGGGCCATGAAGGAAGCGGATATGCAAGTCATGCAGAAATTTTATATCAGTCGTGCAGGGTTCCTCAAAAGAATCTTTTAGGGCCTGAAGGCCATGGTTTTGTAATAGCCCAGGACAGACTTGGGCCAGGAAGAATTCATCATTGCATGAGATGGCTTGGGATATGCAAAAGATCCTTTGATCTTATGTGTTCAAGGGCAAACTCCAGAGTAATTTCAGCTGATGGTAAAACCCTTGCCTCAAAACAGACAGTTCAGAACTGGGTTGCAGAATCAGCTGCTGAAATTCAGGCGGCAAGACTTCTTACCTTGAATGCAGCATGGCAGATAGATGAATACGGTGCTTCAGCCTCAAGAGATGCTGTTTCAATGATAAAATTTGTTGTTGCAAATACAATGAACAAAGTAATTGATAGAGCACTTCAGACATATGGAGGACTTGGGATGACAGATGATACAATTCTTGCATATTTTTACAGGCATGAAAGAGCTGCAAGGATTTATGACGGAGCAGACGAGGTTCACAAGTCATCTTTAGCCAGGAGAATGCTTAGAACCTATGAAGGAAAAGTTATAAGATAATTTTCTTTTGGGAAAAGTTTATGTTTATTCTTATTTTCAATCTGACTATTCAGTTATAATTGAACAATTGTATTTAATAAATATAAACCCCAAATTAAAAAGGAAATAAAAAAGTGGAAGAGTTTGATTTTACAGAATTTAAAAAAAGATTTGATACTTCAAAAAACACCCTTTGCAAAGAGGTTTTTTATCAAAATCAGGAAAGTATAAAAATAAAGAATGAAAAAAGGGCAGTGGAAAATCTTTATAAAATTTTTAACGCTGTATTTTCAATATCTTCCAAAAAGGGCTTTCAGGCAATGACAATGAGAGACTTAAGCAGGGAAGTTAATTTAAGTATGGGAGCCCTTTATGCATATTTTAAAAATAAGGAGGATTTGCTTCATATAATCCAGAAACAGGGAAGAGCAATGGTAAAAAATATTCTGGATTCCTTTGAATCAACTTCTCCTGATCCTCTTGGAAAGCTTAGAGCAGTAATAAAAGCTCATATTTTCTTAAGTGAGGTGGCAAGACCCTGGTTTTTTTTCACTTTTATGGAAGCAAGAAGTTTGAATGAAAAAGAACTGGAGGAGGCAAGAGCACTTGAGGCACATACTGAAAAAGTTGTGGTTGATATTTTAAAGCTTGGAGAAATTCAAGGTGTTTTTAAAAAAAGAAATCATTTTTTGACAGCAAGTATAATCAAGTCCATGCAACAGGACTGGTATCTTAAAAAGTGGAAGTACAAATCAAGAAAGATAGGCCCTGATGAGTTTGCTGATTATGTTATAGGATTTGTTGAATCCTTTGTTCTTGCTGAGCCAAAAATAATTTAAGGGGGTTCAAAAATGGAAGATCAGGCAGTTGATGTAAGAAAAGGAGAAGAGCTTGACCATGAAAAGATTAGGGAGTTTTTAAGGGAAAATGTTGAAGGGATAGATGGAGATATCTATGTAAAGCAATTTCCCGGAGGTTTTTCCAATCTTACCTACTTGATAGAATCCAATGGAAAGCAAATGGTTTTAAGAAGACCGCCAAAAGGAGCTGATATAAAATCAGCCCATGATATGGGAAGGGAATATAAAATTTTAACAGCTTTAAAGCCGCTTTTTCCATATTGCCCCACACCATTGGCATACACAGAAGATCTATCAATAATGGGCTGTCCCTTTTATATAATGGAAAAAATATCAGGGATAATTTTGAGAAAGGAGCTTCCCAAAGGCCTTGATTTAAGCTCTGAAGATGCAGGAAATTTATGTAAAAAACTTCTTGATGTTCATGTTGAACTTCATTCAATAGATGTTGAAAAAAATAATCTTTCATTTCTTGGAAAACCTCAAGGCTATGTTCAAAGACAGGTTGAAGGCTGGAGCAGAAGATATGTAAATGCTAAAACAGACGATGCTCCTGGATTTGAAAAGGTTATGGAATGGCTCAATGACAGGCAGCCCAAAGATACTGATTCTCCCTCAATAATTCACAATGATTATAAATTTGATAATGTTGTTCTTGATAAAGACAATCCCATGAAAATAATCGGGGTTCTTGACTGGGAAATGGCAACATATGGAGATCCGCTGATGGATCTTGGCAGTTCTCTGGGTTATTGGATTGACAGGAATGATTCAGATGAATTCAAGCTTTTAAAAACCATGCCAACAGATATTGAAGGTGCTTTAACAAGAAATGAAATGATAGAAAGATATGGGGAAAAAACAGGCAGAAACATGGATAATTTTGATTTTTATCTATGTTTTGGAACCTTTAGGTTGGCTGTAATTGCCCAGCAGATATACAAGAGGTTTTTTCTTGGGTATACCAAGGACAAAAGATTTGGAATGCTTATTCATGCAGTCAATATTCTTGAAAAGCTTTCTGGTAAAATTATTGATAATTCCAAATTGTAATTTATAAAAAGTAAAAACTTTGTTTCAGCTGTCAAATTTAAAAAAAGATAAACATAAACAAGGAGGCAAAATGGCCGGGTTTTCACTTGAAAATAAGGTAGCTCTTATAACAGGAGCAAGCCGGGGAATAGGAGAAGCTATTGCACATTGCTTAAGCGAGAATGGTGCAAAAATTATTTTGGTGAGCAGAAAAATAGATGCTCTTCAAAAAGTTGAAAACGATATCAAGACAAAAGGCGGTCAGGCTGAATCAATGGCCTGTCATATGGGCGAAATTGATCAGATAAAAGCTCTTGTTCAATCAGTTAAAGAAAAATACGGAAAACTTGATATTTTAGTAAATAACGCAGCTGCAAACCCATATTTTGGTGATATGATTGATGCTGAAGAATGGGCCTGGGACAAGATTTTTGATGTAAACCTGAAAGGCCCTTTTTTTACAATAGTTGAATTTGCAAAGCTTATGAGGGAAAACGGAGGAGGAAGCATAGTAAATGTTTCTTCAATAAATGGAGTTCGTCCTGCAGCTTTTCAGGGAATGTATTCGATTTCAAAGGCAGCTCTTATTTCTCTTACAAAAGCATTTGCCAGGGAACTTGCTCCCCATAAAATAAGAGTAAACGCTCTTCTTCCTGGACTTACAGATACAAAATTTGCAAGTGCTCTTACAAGTGATGAAAATTTAAAGAAAATGATAGTTTCCCAGATTCCCCTTGGAAGAATTGCAGATCCTGAAGATATGGCAGGAGCGGTTTTATATCTTGTTTCAGATGCTGCTTCATATACAACAGGTTCATTGATTGTGTGTGATGGGGGTATGATTGCATAAAAAATAAAATTTTTTATTCCTCGGAACTTGTTAGAGGACCAATTACGCAAGTCAGGGCAGGAATTCTCCTGCCCTGCAATTTTTGTTTAAAACTTTAGTTCAGCCCAGTGTTTTTGTGAATATTTTTATATGCTTTTTTCATAATCTTTGTAAGCAAGTCAATGTCTGCTGGTTTTTCAAGGTAGGCAAAGGCTCCTAGTTCCATACATCTTTGTCTTTCAGTTTGATTTCCATGACCTGTAAGAATAATAATTTTAGTTCCCGGGCTTTTTTTCTTGGTTTCTTTCAAAACCTCATATCTGTCAAATCCAGGTAAATTCAGGTCAAGAATAATAACCTCGGGATGATCTCTTTTTATTATTTCAATAGCCTCCCTTCCTGTTGAAACCGGGAATGAAGGCAGGTCTCTTATGGCAAGCCGCTCTGAAAGTGTCTGGATAAAATCAGCCTCTTTATCAACAAGAAGGACCTTGTGGGGTCTTTTAAAATTTCGATCTGCCAAAATATCTGGCTTATAAAAGTTCTGTCCTATTTTTATTTTAACATTTGAAACTCCATCAATTGCTTTTGCAGCGTTTTTAAGTTCGCTTTTAAGTTTGGAAAGAAAAAGAACTTTTTTGTTTATTATAAGAGTGATATCACTGCCCTGGGCATCAACATCAAGATCAAAGCCTTGTTTGCAAAGCTCTAACCCAAGATTTGATTCAAGTTTAAAATCATTAATATGTTTTTTTGATAAATTTGAAAATTGGAGAAGAGGATTACCAAGGTAGCTTGAAATAAGTTTATATGCTCTTTCTGTTGTTGTTTTATCCATTGGAACCACCATATCATATAGTGATGGGTTCCATGGACCTGAGTTTTTTATATAATAAGAGAATTCATCTGCTTTTTCATCAGAATCAAGAATTTCTTTTTTTGCATTTTCTTTACTTATTCCCAAACTGGCTGCATTTTCAATTCTGTGCTGGTGTTCAGCAATTATAAGTATTCTTATGAGATGGTTTATTTTTTTGGGAAGAAGAAGGCTTGAAAATCCGTAAAATATCTGATCGTCCCCAATAAGCTTTGATACTGAAACTTTAAGTTCTGCCAGGGATTTTTCCTTTTCTCTGGTAAAGCTGTTGAAAAAAGAAGGAGGATTTAAAAAAACTTTTTTATAAGTATCTTTATTTTCATTGAATATTTTTGCAGCGGCTTCAACAATCTCATTGTCAGTTATAATTTTATACCCGTGATTTTTTCCCAGCTTTTTTACTAATTCTAAAGCCCCTGAATATTTGTCTGAAAATATGCTTATTATTGGCATTTAAATTTCTCCCGGTACTGATTTTGTGTTTCTTGCTGGTTTCCAGGTTGATCACTGCTTAGAGTACAGCAAAATTAGTGCCAAATTTAGTAAATCAAAAGCATAAATCCGGGATTTTAAGATTTTGTTATTTGAAAATTTCTTTAATTTTTTTTGTTAACTGATTAATATCAAGGGGTTTCATTAAATAATCTTCAGCTCCAAGTTTCATTCCTTCCATTCCTTCTTTTGTTGACCCGTGTCCTGTAAGAAGAATTACTGGAAGAGAACTTTCAATTTTTTTTAGTTCAGCAAGCACTTCAAGCCCGCTCATACCAGGCATCATAAGATCAAGAACAACTAGATCAAAAGATTTTGAAAAAAAGATTTCAAGACAATTTTCTCCGCTGAGTGCAGTTGTAACCTCATAGCCCCTTAGTTTAAGCCTTTGAGCCAAAGTTTGGACAAATTCATATTCATCATCAACAAGTAATATTTTTTTCAAACTTATTCCTCCTCTGACATTGATTCATAGGTCTCTTCTTCGGGAAGAAGGATAGTGAACTTTGTTCCTTCATTTACTTTGCTGGTAAAGCTTAATTTGCCTTTCAGCTTTTTTACTATTCCATAGGTTATTGAAAGCCCAAGGCCTGAGCCTTGTCCGAGTTTTGTGGTAAAAAATGGATCAAAAATATGCTTTTTAATTTCTTCATTTATTCCGCATCCATTGTCTTTGAAGTCTATTCCAACCATTTTTTGTTCAGAAAGGTAGTAGGAGCTGATTTCTATTTTTCCACCAGTGTTAACGGCTGCCACGGCGTTTGTCATAATATTTAAAAAAACCTGCTGAACCTGTCCCTTGTCTGAAAAAATCTGAGGATTTTTAGGATCAAGGTCAAGCAAAAGCTCGATTTGTCTGAATGACGCTTCTTTTTCAAGAAATCCAAGGACTTCTTTAACTATGAAATTTACGTCCAGTTTTTCAAAATTAATATCAAACTTTTTTGCAAATCCAAGAAGCCTGTGAGTAACTGAACTGCATCTTGAAACTGAATTTATGATTGAGTTATTGTGCTTTAAAAACTCATCTTTTAATTCAAAATCTTTTGAAAAAGAAATAATGTCTTTCATAAGACCTGCTTTTTCATTGATTATGGCAAGGGGGTTGTTTATTTCATGGGCAACTCCTGCTGCAAGGCGACCTATTGAAGATAGTTTCTGGGTGTGCTGAAGCTGTTTCATTGCAGTCTCTCTTCTGTCATCAGCTGTTTTTATTCTATTTGTGACAAGGCTTGAAAGTTTCATTGAGGCAATTACAATTATAAGAATGCTTATTCCCAGAATAAAAAATATTTCACTTTTTAAGGAGTACCATGAATTGAGAAGCAGTGATTTTGGTTTGACTATTACAATTATATAGTCTGAGTGAACCCTTGTTAGCCCGGCAAGAACCTGTCTTTTTTTAGGATCTGTAATTTCAGTTATAAAAGTACCATGGATATTCTCCGGCAGATCAAGAAGGCATTTTTCCATTACATTGCCGTAATACCTTGATGATGTCTGAAGAATTTTATTTTTGTTTAAAATAAAAGCGTCACTTTCAGGGCCGAGATTGACTGAATTGACAAGTTCTTCGTATTTTTCTGTGTCAATAGTTGCCCTTAAATACCAGGTTTTTCCCTGGTCTGTAACTCTTTCAACGACATAAACTATATGGGGAAACTTTCTGTATCCCATAAAAACATCGCTGATATAGGTTCCTCTTACTTTTACTTCTTTGAAAGAATCCTGTTGGGAGTAGTCTTTTCCAAGGAGTTTATAGGGGCCTTCATAGCTTTGAAGGATTCCGTCTTCATTGATAACACCTAGATCAACAAATCCTGAAAACTCGTTTCTTAAAGATTTGAAAATTTTTTTTATAGTATCAGGATTCTGGAGTTCTTCATGGGAATATGCATTGGAAATAAATCTTATAGTCGAAAGCCTTTCTTCAATGAAGATTTCAAAGGCGTATTTTATATCATTAAGAATATTGTGAAGGGGTGCTTTTATTTCTTTTTGAAGGCTTTCTTTATATTGATGATAATTTATTATTGCCATTATAGTTAGGGGTAAAATGGTTATCATTGTGAAAAGAAAGGCTATGCTTCTTTTCATTTTCACATATCTGTAAGGCTGCCTTAAATGTTCAGGAGGGGTTTTGAAAAAATAAAAAAGATTATTCATAAAGGTTTTTTTCATTTACTTCCTTTCCTTCTATTCTTTTTTTAAGGAGAATATCCCCGTTTTTCAGTTTTCCATTAAAAAATCTTTTAGATGCTTTTCTGAAAGAACCTGCCACATTTTCAATGATTTTTATTTTCTTCCAGTTAAGATATTGGTAAAATTCATCTTCTATTCCGCAACAGATAAGGGTTTCAATTCCTCCTGTAAGAATCAGATGACAGAGCTTGTCAGCGGAAGCCTGGGGCAGAACTATTATTTTTTCCTCGGGCTTTTCTTCACCTTTTTCTTTGAAAAGTATAAGCACTTCTGTTGCCAAGTCGAATCTTGGAGCAATTTCATTTCCTGATATTGGTATGATTATTTTTTCAGCCATTGTTTTTTATCCGATCTCATATTTTTTCATCTTTCTCCACAGGGTGGTTCTTCCCCAGCCTAAGATTTCTGCTGCTTTGGATTTGCTTCCCCCTGATTTTAGAAGAGCATCTATGATAAGTTTTCTTTCAATTTCTGGAAAGGATGAAAAGCTTGCTGTTTCAATTGTTGTTTCTTTTTGTTCCGATTTGTCTGGGTTGCTATGTTTTAGCACTTCTTCTGACCCGGATGTTGTGTCTTTTGAAGGTTTGTCCCTGTGCTGAATATATGCTGGAAGATCTGGGGGGGCAATTTTTGAATTTTGGCAGACGTTTGCCGCATATTCTATTATATTTCTTACTTCTCTTACATTGCCGGGGTAAGTATATTTAACCAGAATTGATTTTGCCCGGGAGTTGAAACCAGATATTTTTTTATTTAAAGATTCATTGAATTTTTTAAGAAAATGGTTGAGAAGAAGGAGAAGGTCGTCGTCTCTTTCTCTTAATGGGGGAAGGTGAATTCTTGCCACATTAAGTCTGAATAACAAGTCCTGCCTGAAGTTACCTTCTCCTACCATTTGTTCAAGATTTCTATGGGTTGCTGCAATTATCCGGACATTTGCTTGGAATCCTTTTGTGCTGCCAAGGGGATATACCACTTTATCATCAAGAAAAGTCAGCAGTTTTACCTGAAGGGTCAAGGGAAGATCCCCAATTTCAGTGAGAAAAAGAGTTCCATTATGTGCTAGCTTAAATCTTCCGGGTTTGTTTTCAACAGCACCTGTAAAGGCTCCTTTGTTGTGTCCAAAAAGTTCACTTTCAAGCAGTGTCTCAGGAAGTGCACCGCAATTAACTTTTATAAAAGGGCCTTCAGATCTTTCAGATGCCCTGTGCATTTCTTCAGCAAGAAGATCTTTTCCTGTACCTGTTTCACCTGTGATAAGAGTTGAAGCATCGCTTTGGGCAAGCACAGGAAGAAGTCTGTAAATTTTAGCCATTTCCGGACTTCTTCCTATTATGCTTGAAAAACTTAAATCCTCTTGATAATTTTTTGTTTTATTTTTTTCTTTTTCCGGTTTTTTTACAATGAGGATATAGCCTTGTTTATTTGCTGAAGAATCGTAAATTTCTGAAAAAAGAATTTTTACAGGAATTATTTGTCTGAAGGAATTTAAAATATCTGTTTCAATAAAGTTGTTTTCCATTTTTGTTTCAGGTTTTTTTAAAGGACATTCATGGCCGCAATGCCTGGTTTTTAAAAAATATCTGCACGGGAGGCCCAGTGCTTTTTCAAGGGAAAGATCAGAAATTGTTTTTGTTTTTGAATTAAAAAAAACCAGATTGAGCTCATTATCTAGGATAATAATAGGATGATCAAAAGCATCAAAAAGTTTTTCTAAATTTGTTCCTTTTTGGAACAAGCCTCTAGCTATGGGAGGCGAAGTTAGCGGGTTCATTATGTTTCACCTTGGTTTTTCTTTTATAAAAAGAGTATCTTTAAGTTTTGCCCAACTTTAATTCAAAATGAAACATTGATTGAAACATTTATTGTGAATAGTTTAAAGAAAATATTTTTTTAAAGACAATAAAAAACTTCCGATCTGAATTATGGGGGAGGAAGTAACTTCAGATCGGAAGTTTAAGGGGGATGGATATTTTTAAGATACAATTTAAAGATTTAAGCTGACTGCAAGAGGCAGAAAAATAAATTTATAATATTAAATTAAACACTCATATGATCAGTTGTTTCATGGGATTTTAAGTCAATATTTGTAAAAAAATTTTCTGAAATTACCTCAGAAATTCTCCATTCAAGCTCTTTGTAATCAATAGGTTTTATAAAACAGTCAACAGCTCCTAAATCAATAATTTCCATGGCTTCAGAAAGGCTTAATATTTCTGCTGCAACAATTATTTTTGTGTAAGGCTTCAGCCTTAGTATTTTTAAAAGTGAAACAATGGCATCACTGGCATTTTTATAGTCAAGAACAATACAATTGGAGCTTAAGTCAATTGAAAAGGAAACAATATTTGCAGCTGAAGATTTTATTGGAGTCATGCCCATATTTTTAATTTGATTTATTATTTCATCTGATACAGCATCCCCTCCGACCAGAATTTCTGGCTTTTCAAGAGAATTTGTATAGGTATTTTCATATTTTTTAAAATTTTTCATCTTTCCACCTCATAAATTAATGAATAAAAAATCATCCCTTAATTTATTATATAGCAATAGATATGCCATAAAACTATTATCTTTGGCTTATCCTTAGAGTTGTCAAGGTTTAAAATCTCCATTTCAGTTTCCAGCAGCTGACAGTCTGGTGAACAAAGAAAAGAGAAAAAGAACCGATCCTATGGAAACAGCTATTACAATTAATGTTTGAATATTAGTCAGTTTGATATTTGTTTTGAGCCCTTTTCCTATAAGCCACCATTTCCAGACTTCAGCAAACCAGAGAAAAAAAGGGATGCCGGCTCCAATTATTGTTGTACCTGCTGAATAAGCAAAAATTGAAAAACATTTTTTATAATCTGCGTTGTCAGGTGTGATTACAAGAATAGCAGTAAATGCAAAAAATGCTGCAATCAATGTCATTCCTACAGCATTGATAAAGTATATGGAGCCTGTAATAGCTATATAGTCTGCTACAGATGTTGAAAAAATAAAAACTATTGCTGAAAAAAAACAGGAAATACATAAAAAATAAAAAGGAGGTTTAAGGCTTATATTTTTTGGAAGATTTTCAAAAAAAGCCCCTGGATTTTTTATCATTGTCGAAAGTGTATCAATATAACTTTTTATTGTAAGCTGATTCATTTTTCTACTCCTTGTTTTTTATGTCTTGGGTTGCTTTTATTTCATTGGCAACAACAGCAAATCCTCTGCCGGCATCGCCAGCTCTTGCAGCTTCTATTGCAACTTTTAGGGCAAAGAAGATTTATTTGATCAGATATTGCTGAAACAGCTTGAGTAATCTTTGCTTTTTCTTCCATTTATAATGGCGAGTAAAAAACATTTGAGTTCTTTTTTAGAGGCTTAAAACAAGATAGCCAACTCCGGTCCCAAGCATTATAATTGTCATGAAAAAGAAAATTTTTCTTTCAGCTTTTTTAGAAAACCAGAGCTTTCCGTTCTTGTAGTAGAATAATTTTTCAGATTTTTTTTTATTTTCCATTTTATCCTCTTTTTGGAAGGGCCTTTAATTTAAAAGGCCCTTGTTTAAAGTTAATTTGTTTAAATTTTAAAATCCGGGAAGTCCGCCAAAGCCTCTCATTCCCCAGTAAACCATGGTAAGAGCCAGGAGAACTACGTTTGCAACAACCCACATGATTCCACCGATTCTTAAAAAATCCTTGGGCTCAAGATAACCGCTGGCATATACAATTGCATTTGGAGGAGTACCTATAATAAGAAGGTATGCAAATGAAGATGCACAGGCAGTACTCATGGCTATAAAAGGAAGAAATGATGTGCCGGGATGTGCAAGAGCTGCAAGGTTAAGAGAGATAGGACCAACTGCAGCAGCAGCAGGACCGTCTGCCATAAGGTTTGTCATTATTGCTGTAAGTCCGTTGTTTACAAGCATAAGAGGAGCACCGCTGTTTATTCCTAAAGGAGCAAGCAGGTCTAGAACTGATCTTGCCATCCAGTAAGCAGCACCTGTGGAGTCAAGTGTACGTCCAAAAATAATTGCACCTGCATAAAGCCATACAACACCCCAGTCCACTCCTTCCTGATAATCCCTCCAGTTAACAATTCCTGCCATTATATAGGCAACAGCACCTGCAATAGCAATTACACCTATTCCAAGCCGTACTGGAATAATTCCTGAGGTGTAAAAAAGTTTTTCAGTAAACCATCCAAAAACCATGATAACAAAAATGATAAGGGCAATTATCTGATGCTTGTTCCAGGGTCCCATTTTATCAATTTCGCTTTGAAGATGCCTCATGGCAGGTCCAAGATCTGTAACCAGTGGTTTAAATCTCCAGTTTAAAACCAACCATGTTATTGGCATCATTACTATTACAAATGGCATTGCATAGGTTACCCACTCAAAATAACCAATGTTGAAGCCAAACATATCTTCAAGATAGGTCATCATTATTACGTTTCTGGCACCGCCTGAGGGAGCTCCAAATCCACCGATATTACATGCCATGGCAATACCAATCATAAGCATTTTTCCAAGTTCGGGATCTGAAGGCACATCTTTTGTAAGGCTGTTTTCGTATAAAAGAATACCAATAGGCAAAAACATTGCTGCAAGTGCATGATCTGAAATAAATGCAGCAAGAGGCGAGATTATAAGAAAAAATATAAGAGTAATCCATTTCACATTGGGGGTTGCAAGTTTTCTGAACATCATAAGGCAGACTCGCTTGTCTACACCGGTTCTGACAAATGCCACAGCAAACATCAAGCTACCCATGATAAACCAACAGGCATCACTCCAGTAGAGCATGGCAACTTCTTGACGTGTTACAACATTGGTAAACATAAAAATAAGGCCTATGCAGAAAGCAACTGCTGGAAGAGGGATACATTCTGTAAAAAAACAGAATACTATGAAAATTGTTACCCCTATTGAAACCTTGATTTTCCAGGCACTTTTATCTGCGGCAGCCCTGTCTTTTACTGAAAGATCTTCATATTTTAAAACATCTCTTCTTAAATCAAGAAGTTCTTGTGAAAGAGCTGAAAAAGATTCCTCAGTAAAATTTGCTTCAACAAATTTATGGGCTTTTGCTAAGTTTTGTGAATCACAATCAATTTTGTATTTTTTGCACCATTTTGCATCTCTTTTTAAAAACCTTGCTTTTGACATTGCACCCATCTGCATGTTTTGATCCATCATTCTTCCCGTCAAAAGCTGCCATTGTTCGGCATCCGATGCTTTTACCTTAAAAACTTTTTCTGTTACATGGTTTACCACTACCTTAGGGCCTATAGCATACTCTGTCCCAACATCTTTCATTCCATAAGGTGTAGGCATGAAAAGGACTACAAACAATAACACCACCGGGATAATAAAAAGTTTCCAGTCAACATACTTGTCATATCCCGTTGCTTTCTCTTTTTTAGTGTTTTCCATTTTTAACTCCCTCTTATATTATAGTCTTGATCAGACAATAATGTTTATCATTGCAAAGAAAATATCCTGCTCTCTGACTATTCCAATCACCCTGTCCTTATCTTTTACAAGTACCCTTCTTCTTCCGCTTGTGTAAATCAAGTCAGCCACCTCCATGAGGTTTGCGTCTTTATCTACTATAGGCGGTTTTTCAGACATTAGTTCACTGACCTTTTTATTTTCTATTTTTTTTGTCTGAAGGGTGAAAAGACCGTCCCAGAACATGCTTGAATACTGAACTGAATCAGCCATTGAAGGTTTTGGAGCTGAGAGGTAGCCAGGCCTTATTGACTCGAGAAGATCATAAATTGTTAGAAGACCGATTTGTTCTTGTTTGTCGTTCATTACAATTATTGATCTATGTCCCGACACAATAAAAGATTCGCTTGTAAGTGAGGGCTTAAAAGAGGCAAGAAGAATGGTCATAGCTTCTTTTACAGTTGCATTCATGGAAACAGAGGAATAGTTTTCAATCCATGTCATTACATCAAAAGCTTTTTTTTCTTTTTTCTTTTCAAGGTGATACCTGTCGTCATAGGCTTCTCTGATTTTCATTGACAAGATATCAATTCCACAAGGTTTGCTAAGATAGTCAAAAGCCTTTTCTTTTAGTGCTTTTTCAGCAGAATCTGCTGAGCCGTGGCCTGTGAGCATTATTACCCTGATTTCAGAGTCGATTTCCTTGATTTTTGAAAGGGCGGCATGGCCATCCATTCCTTTCATTTTTATATCAAGAACAACAACATCCTGTGGCTGTTTTCTCACAATTTCAATAGCTTCTTCTCCGCTTTCAGCCATGGTAACTTCAAAACCTTTTTTTTGTAGAAGTTTTGAGGTTGTTTCACGAAATCTGGCTTCGTCATCAACCATTAGAACTTTGACTTTTTCCATTGTTTAAGCCTCCTTCAAAGATGTTAGTTTGTTTTTGCCAACCGGTTTCATGAATTTTTCTCCTTATCTTTCATATTTATATTTTTTCTGAATCAAAGGGGAGTCTGATTAGAAATTGGGAACCCTGTCCATATTCGCTTGTAAGGGTCATATCTCCTCCAAGTCCTTTGATGATTCCATAGACTGTGCTCAGTCCAAGGCCTGTGCCTTCACCAACAGGCTTTGTTGTAAAAAATGGCACAAAAGCTTTTTCAAGCTCTTCTTTGGTAAATCCGCAGCCATTGTCCTGAAAAATTATTACTGCATCTGAGTTTTCTTTTTTAATGGATATTTTTATTTGCCCGTCTGACCTGCCCTTGAGAGCATAAATCGAGTTGTTTAAAAGGTTTAAAATTACCTGTTGAATCTGGCCGGCATCGCTTTTCATCAAAGGGAGATTTTTTTCAATTTCCTGGATTATTTTTACATTTTCAACCCTTGCTTTTTCATCAACCATATGAACAATTCCAGGAATTGTTTCTTCAAGGGAAAAGGCTTCAAAACTTGCTTCATCTTTTCTTGCAAAAGTAAGAAGGCCCCTTGTTATTTTTCCGCATCTTGTTACCTGAAGTTTTATTTGCTCAACACAGTCGGTTAAGGTGAAAAGTTCGTCTTTAATTTTTGAAGTATCTGTTTTGTTTATATCTTTAAGACATTCATCAATCATTGCTGTTTCTGATTTGATAACCTGGAGGGGGTTGTTGATTTCATGGGCTATTCCTGTGCTCATTTCTCCAACTTCAGCAAGTTTTCCTGCGATTATTAGTTGGGTTTTCATTTCTTTTTTTTCAGCATTGGCAACTCTTAATCGGTTTGCCATGTTTGAAGCCATTATAAATCCTGTTACAACTACAATGGTTCCTCCTGAAAAAATTATTAAAACAGAAACCACGGCTGCCATAAAAAGAGGAAAATACGCATCAAGAGCCTCCTGTCTTACAACAAGGGCCCATTTGACTTCAGAAAGAGGGACTGCACAGTAAATGTATTTAAATCCAGACATTCCTCCTCCAAAAAACGAAGAGGGATTATTGTCTTTGTTGCTTTCAATATGGTTAAAATAATTTACCATACTTGAGTTGTCGTCTTTTCCTTTCATGGTTTTTAAAACACCTTCCTTGTTTATTATATAAGCATGGCCTGTTCTTCCTATTCTTATACTGTAAACAAGAGTGTTGAAAAAATGGGTATCAATTGTAGTTCTTAAATACCATTTGCCTTGGTTGTCCTCTTTTTTTGCAGCAATTATAAAATGGGGGATTTGTCTGAAGCCAAGAAATTCATCGGAAATAAAAAAACCATTTTTTTCAACCATCTTAAACCAGGTCTCATTGTAGTAGTTTTTCCCTTCCAGGTTGTAGGGGCCTGCATAGGCAACATGGTTTCCTTTTGAGTCAAAAACGCCTAGGTCAACAAAGGCTGTTGATTGGGATTGGAGGTTATTGAATATTTTTAATAAATACTCTTTATTTTTAAGGTCTTCAAAATCGTGGTTGTCTGCAAGAAGTTTTAAAATTCCTGATTTTTCATTTAAAAAGGAGTCGACCATGTCTCTGTGATCACTGGCTATCCTGATTAATTTGTTTTCAACTTCTTTTCCTGAGTATGAAACAAAGTAAAAAACTATAACAGCACAAACCAGGAGAAGAAGGGTTACAGGAAGCATGACAACCCTTGTAAAAATCATTTTCCCCATTTTTTTTCTATAAGCTTGTTCTTCCACTTTAATTTCCCCTTTTCAGTTTTAAGCTTTAAGAAATGAGCTTAATCTTTCTTTTATAAGAGCAAAGAGAGTGCCATGTTTTTCAAAAAATATTTTCGATTAATATCAGCATGTTATCTTGGTTGGCGTTTGGGGGGCGGTGGCGGTGTTAAGGAGTTTTACAAAGTATAAAAAAATATTTTACAATTTCGTTATTTACAGATCTTGTTATTCTGCGTTTTGGAGACAAAATTCTTTGATTAAATAAAGAAAAACGGAAAATTTAATCCAGGAAAGATTGAATTGTTTGGAGATGTGAAATTTGAGTAAGATCTGTCTGGAAAGGGCCTGGCAAAATCAAGGATAACGGGCTTTACTTTAAAGCCCGCAGTATAATTAGAATCCTTTTTGGCTTGTAGTTTTTTGAAATTTTATCTGAGTGATTCTTTCTTCCGCATTTTTTTTTCTTTTGTCAGCTAAAAGAACCTTGTCAATAAGAGCTTCAATATCGCAGGGCTTCAGAAGATAGTCATAAGCCCCAAGCTTCATTCCTTCAATTGCAGAATCAGTGGTGGAATGTCCTGTGAGCATGATTACTTCAATAAGGGGTTTTTCCCTTTTTATTTCTCTTAAAACTTCAACTCCATCCATTCCCGGCATTTTAACGTCAAGAATAACCACATCTATATTGTTGTTTCTAATAATTTCAAGACACTCCTTTCCTCCGGGAGCAGTCATTACTTTGAAATCTTTTTTTTGTTTTTTTATAAGCTTTGAAGTTGTTTGAAGAAATCTTTCTTCGTCATCAACAAGAAGTAAATCTGTGCTAATCATTGGCGGGCCTCCTGGTGGAAAATTTATAAATTTAATTTTTAGTGTCAAAATTTAAAAGCTTACTCAATAATTAAGTTCGCAAAATCGATGCCATAAAAAAAAGAGACTTGGAAAAGAAATATAATTAGAAACTGGCCAAAGATTAAAGCTTTGTTTCAGGAAGATAAAAGCTTAACAGGATGAATTTTAGGTAATTGCTGGGTTGAACATCAATTTTGAGCCTGAATAAAAAATGGTTTTTGCTCAAAATTGATTGTTCATAGCAACAAAAAAACTCCTGCTGGTTGTTTTTGGTGATTTATAGAAAACTAATTGGTTTTTATTCTTTTATTTCTATATTGAATTTTTCAATTTTTGTATGCAGGGTTGGTCTTGAAACTCCAATAAGTTTAGAGGCTTTTGAAATATTGCCTTTTGTTATGGAAAGGGCCTCAGAAATAATTATCTCACTGAGTTTGTCCATCAAGACTTCATAAGGTCTTTCATTTACTTCAGACAAAAGAGAGTTTTTTACCCATTCACTGAGTTTGTTTATTTTGTTTTTGCTTTCTTCCTCTAATTGGTCAAGGTTTTTTTGGGGGAGGTTAATTTCTTCTTTTTTAATGGGGGTTCCCATATTGAAAATCACAGCTTTTTGCAAGATATTGAAAAGTTCTCTTATATTGCCGGGCCAGTTATAGGTTTTCAGGTGGTTTATTGCTTCGTCTGAAATTCCCGGATTGTTAAGCTCAGATTCAATGGAAAATTTTTTAAGAAGATAGTTGCTTAAACTGGGAATATCTTCTTTTCTGTCCCTTAGAGGAGGCATTGTTATTGTTACAACTTTAAGTCTGTAATATAGATCTTCCCGAAAGCTTCCTTCTTCAACTGCTTTTTCAAGATTTCTGTTTGTTGCGGCAATAACTCTTACATCAACTGAAAGAGGATCTTTTCCTCCCAGCCTTTCAATACTTTTTTCCTGGAGAAGGCGTAAGAATTTTGCCTGAATTTCAAGGGGCATGTCTCCGATTTCATCAAGAAAAACTGTTCCCTTATGTGCTTGTTCTATTTTTCCCACTTTTTTATGAACTGCTCCTGTAAAAGCCCCTTTTTCATAACCAAAAAGTTCACTTTCAAGAAGGGTTTCAGGGATTGCCACACAATTTATTATAATAAAAGGATTTGTGCTTCTCGAGGAATGATGAAAAACCGCCCTTGCACAAAGCTCTTTTCCTGTACCTGATTCACCTCTTATAAGAACAGTTGCATCGGTTGGAGCCACTTTCCCAATGGATTTATACACTTCTATCATTTCATTGCTGTTGCCTATCAAGGCTTCTTTGTTAAATTCTTCTTCATCAGGATTTATTATTACCGGAGAATTTCTGTATTTAGAAGATTCCACTCCTTTTTCTATCAGTTCGAACATTGGAGGTATATCAAAAGGCTTGTAAATATAGTCAAAAGCTCCTTTTTTTATTGCTCCTATTGCTGTTTCTGTGTCTCCGTAGGCAGTGATAATAATAACAGGAAGATTTGGAAGTTTTTTGTTAAGTTTTTCAAAGACTTCTATTCCGTTTATATCAGGAAGCTTGATGTCTAAAATCACAAGCTTTGGAGGATCTGCCAATATGCTTTGAATTCCTGTTTTCCCGGTAAATGATGTTTTTACCAGATATCCTTCTTTTGAAAGTATTTTTGAAAAGCTTTTCGCAAGCTGGATATCGTCGTCAATTATGTGAATATCAGTCATTTTTCTTTTCTCCTAAGGGAAAACTTAGTATGAAAACAGTTCCCTTTCCTTCTTCAGACTCAAAAAATACAATGCCCTTATGTTCTGCCATGATTTTGTGTACAATACTAAGCCCAAGGCCTGAACCGTATTCCTTTGTAGTGAAAAAAGGATTTAAAATATTTGATTTAGCCTCTTCTGAAATTCCTGGGCCCGAGTCTTTAAATTTAATTTTGACAAAATTATCATCTGTGATTTCTTCGGAAATTTCAATTTCACCTCCGTTTTCCATGGCTTCACATGCATTGATTATAATATTTATAAGAGCTTCTCTTATTCTGTCTGCATCAGCAAAGATAACAGGATTGAATCTTGATCTTATGTATTTTGTGTGTACGTCGTAGGTTTTTAGTCTGTGTTCAAGAAGCTGAATAACAGAGGTTATGATTGGATAGGTATGACAATATTCCATTTTAAGTTTTGGAAGCCTTGAAAATTCTAGAAAATTTTGAATAATATTATCAATTCTTCCGATTTCATCTGAAATAACCTGGAAATCTTCTTCATGGGTAAATGAAAGATTTAGTGAACGGCTTAAGGAAAAAAGTCTCATTTTAACAGATGTAAAGGGATTTCTAATTGAATGTGCAACTCCTGCTGCCAGTTTTCCAACAAGGGCAAGTCTTTCCGATTGCTCAAGGCTTTCCCTGCTTTTTGTAAGTTCTGTTTCAGCATTAGCATAGAGTTGTTTTATTCCTTTTAAATTTTCTGAAATCAGTTCAATTTGATTTTTTGATTTTAAATTACTTTCAGTACCTGATTCCTCTGCAATTTTTGCAATGGGCTCAAGTATTTTTTTTGAGATAAAGTGTAAAATTACCAAATAAATAAAACACAAAAAAAGAATTGAGATTATTGTAAGTTTTCTCATGGTTTCAGCTTTTGAATTAAGTTTTTGTTTTAGGTCAATCACTGAATTCCATTGGTAATCGCAAAGCTTTTCACAACTTACAAGCAGGTTGAAAAACATTTTTCTTTGATGTATGTGAATGTCTGTAATCGATTCTTTCATCTTTGATTTATAAAGTTTGATTGCTTGATCTTTTGTTTTTATATATTGAGCATAATCTTTTTCGATTTTTTCTATGAGTTCAAGTTCTTCAGTGTCAGATACCAGCTCTTTTATCTGGTTAAGTTCGTTTTGGAAAATTTCCATATATTTGCCAAGTTCTTCAAGCCATTTGTACTCTTCATCGACAAAAAAATATGTTAAAAAACCTTTTTGATTTGAAAGAGCGTTTTCAAGATTTTTGGCGGCTTTATATGTTTCAATATTTTCATTTACCATTTTATTTAAAGCAGAATCAGTTTTAACTGAATAGCTTACTATGCTTACAGCCCAGATAAAAGTCATGAAAACTATAATTGAAAGAAGGAAAAACACCTTAAATTTAAGACTTAACCCTATGCGCATTTGATAATTCCGAGTTTAATGATTGTATTAAATTAACGTTAAGCAATAATTATGCCTTTAGCAAGAGTCAATATTTGAAAGTTTATTAAATGTAATTGTAAATAAAATTTGTAAAAATAAAAATGTATAATATTTTTACAAAAATGCGGTTGTTTGAATAAATTTTTTTACAGTTTCAATACTTTCAGCATTTTTTTCCACAAAATAAAGTTTTTTATTTGGGTAAAAAATATCTCTCCATTCATCGTAGGCATGAACTATAATAATGGTTTCAGGAGATATTTCATTGATTTTTTTTATAAATATCAAAGGGTTTATTGTCAAAAACTCAGGATCAAGAATTATTGTAAAAGTTGTTGGAAATTTTAAAAATTCAATTATTTCCTCCTGGTTAAAATCCTTTTTAATTTTACAGTTAAGGTCTTCAAACTCCCGTGAAATAAGCTTTCTAATATGAGGACTTTTATCTGTTACTATTATTGTTTCCATTTTCCCACCTTTTATTAAAGGTTCTTTTTTATTAACTAGCAAAACTTGTGCCTTTATATTTTTTGTTAATATTCCTAGTAAAAACAGTCGGTTGTTTTTTGTAAGTTTAAAGGCATGTATTTTGCTCGGATAACAAATAGCAGCTTTTTGGTAGAGGCTGTTTTTTAGATATGGAGGGTTTTATGAGAAAAGATAAATTTAAAGGTTTGATTTTAATTTTTATAGTGGTTTTTCTTTTTGCTTATCCTGGGTTTTGCTTTGAAGATATTCCAGAAAATATTGGCTTTGAGTCAAAAAATATTTTTTATCCTGTTGTATTAAGTGTGTTTGCAGGTTTTGTCTTTTTTCTCATGGGGATGGATTCCATGACTCTTGCCTTGAAAAATTTTGCAGGAACAAGTTTTGGGAAAAGAATTAAAAATATTACAGGAAACAGAATAAAAGGATTTTTTACAGGAATATTTTTAAGTGCATTGTTCCAGTCCAATTCTGCAGCCACAGTAATGGTTGTTGGTTTTGTTCAGGCAGGTCTTGTCAGGTTTTCTTCCAGCCTTGCCATTATTCTTGGTGCAAATGTCGGAGCAACTCTTACAACCCAGATAATTGCCTTTAGCATTTTTCAATATTCAGTTTTTTTTGTGGGTGGAGGGTTTTTTTTAAAAATATTTTCCAAAAAGGCGGTTTTTAAAAATATTGGAAATACTCTTATTGGTTTTGGTCTTCTTTTTTATGGGATGGATCTTATGTCCCAGGCTGTTCTTCCTTTAAAAGAAAGTCCTGAAGCAGTAGTTTTTTTGCAAAAATTTTCACCTCCTTTTTATTCCCTTTTAGTTGGTGTTCTTTTTACCGCTGTAATCCAGAGCAGCGCTGCATCAACCGGTATTGCAATGGTAATGGCTGAAGGAGGTCTAATCTCTGTTACCTCTGCTGTGTCTGTGATGATAGGTGCCAATATAGGAACCTGTGTTACAGCACTTCTTGCCTGTATTGGAGCTTCAAGAGAAGCAAAAAGAACAGCTTTAGCACATTTGTTTTTCAAGACATGTGGTGCTGTGGTGTTTTTTTCAATGATTCATTCTTTTACATTTTTTTCTGAATATATAACTTCTTTTTTTAGTGAGTCCCCCTCAAGAATAATTGCAAATGCACATACTCTCTATAATATTGGAATAGCTTTAATTTTTCTTCCTTTCTGCGGAATTATAAGTGTTTTTCTTATGAGAATTTTTCCTGATAAAAAATCTGATTATGAAATTGTTTTTGAATCGGTTCTTGATACTGATAATCTTCCTCCCCCAGAAGCTGCCCTTGACCTTGTAAAAAATGAAATTTCAAAAATTATTGGAATTTTAAATGAAATGGTTATTGCAGGTTCTCTTTTGTTTATAAAAGAAAAACCTCCTCAGGATAAAAGGTTTTTTTCCAAAAATGTCCTTGAAGGGATTTCTATAAGAGGTGATGAAATAAGATTTTTAGAAGAAAAAATAAGCTCCTATCTTTTTAGGATTGTAAGAAATGATATTCCAAGAAACAAGGTTGCAAAGGCTTATGCTTATATTTCTATTTCAAAGGATCTTGAGAGTATAGGTTCCACAATTTCCCAAACATTGCCAAGACTTTATGAAACAAGGAAAAATATAAAAACTTATTTTTCAGAGGCTGGTTTTAAAGAGCTTTCCGAATTTCAGCTGAAAACCTTGAAACAGATTTCCAGACTTAAAAGTGTTTTTGATGAATCTGATGTTGATGCTGTGGTAAAAGTTATGAAAAAGGAACAGGCCTATCTTGATCTTCATATGAAGTATCGTGTCAGTCATTTTGCAAGAATAAGCCAGCTCAGAAAAGAGTCGGTAGAAACCCACAAGCTTCACATGGGCCTTATGGATCTTATGATTTCTCTTATTGCCTATTCAGGAAATATTGCAAAAACCTATTTTGAAATGTCTGGAATTAAAGGTGATTGAGTTTAGGCATGAAACTATATGAAACAAAAAAGGTTTCATATAGTTTCATGCTTTTGGGCGTTAACTATTCTATGGTTATTTTTAATCTTCTCTTTTCTTGATTCTCATTAAAGAAACGTATAATCTTTATCCTTGTTATTTAATAAAGCCTTGATAATTTAGTAAAAGGTGGAAAATAACGGTTTCCTTTTATTTTTTTATCTTGTAGCTTTTTTAAAACTTCAAATGTCTTTTGATCTGGTTGGCATGAAAGTTGCCAATCTAAATGAGTTTAATGAGATTTTAAAAATTTTAAAAAATATAAATAAGGAATAAAAATATAATTTATGTGAGGAGTGAATTATGGAATTTAAATCTCTGGAAGGATTTAAAGGTAAAACAGTTTTTAAACTTAAAAGTTCTGAGCATTGGAGGTAAGGGTCATGGCATCGATTGCAACGCGAATGGGTAAGCTTGATATTGATTGGATGAAGTTAGGTTTTCTTTTTTTTGGGGTAGCTCTTTTTATTATAGTCTATTTTTCACCACAATGGGTTGATGCGGTTGACCCTGAAGGAAAGCATTTTCAGCTTTCAAGGGAAGGGAAAGGTGCTCTGGCAGTATTTCTTCTTGCGGGTATCTGGTGGGTGTTTGAAGTACTTCCCATTGGGATTACAAGTCTTACAATTGGAGTTTTACAGGTATTGTTTTTAATAAGGCCTGCTAAAGTCGCATTCAAGGATTTTATGGATCCTTCGGTTCTTTTTATTTTTGCATCTTTGGTAATAGGAATGGTTTTTACCAAAACCGGGCTTACAAAGCGGCTTGCATATAAAATGCTTTCTTTTGTTGGTGAGCGAACAAGTATGATTTATTTGGGATGCTTTGTTGTGACTGCACTTTTAACCCATATAATGGCACATACTGCAGTAGCAGCAACTGTTTATCCCCTTCTTATGACAATTTACAGCATGTATTCCGACGATGATAAGCCTACAAAGTTTGGTAAGGGTCTTTTTATAGGAATGGCTTTTGTTGCTGGAGCTGGAAGTATTGTAACTCTTCTTGGTGCTGCCCGAGGAGCTGTTGCCTTGGGGTTTTTCAAGGATATTATAGGAAGAGAAGTGTCTTTTTTTGAGCTTTCTTTTTATATGTTTCCAATAGGCTGGCTTATGGTTTTGATCCTTTGGGGCTTTTTCATGATATTTTTCAAGCCTGAAAAAAAGACAATACCCGGGCTTAAAGAAAGAGCCAAGCAGATGAGCAAAGAAATGGGTAAATTTACAAGACAGGAAATACTTGCTGCTGTAATTATATTTTCATGCATTTTTGCTCTTTCACTTCGTTCATTTGTTCCAGCTCTTGAACCATTTGATAAAACCGCAATTATTCTTGTATCTACAATTTTATTTTATGTTTTTGGAATTTTAGATCTTCAGGATCTTGAAGCTGTTCCATGGAATATAGTTCTTCTTTTTGGTGGAGCCATGAGTATAGGTTTTTGCCTCTGGGAAACAGGTGCTGCAGAATGGCTTGCTATTCACTGGTTGGGCTTTTTTCTGGAATCACACTGGTTTGTATTTGTCATAGGAATTTCATTTTTTGTGATGGTAATGACAAACTTTATTATGAACGTTGCAGCCATAGCTATTTCTCTACCTGTGGCACTTGTTGTTGCTCCATATCTTGGAGTTGCTCCTGAAGTTATTCTTTTTGCGTCCCTTATAACAGCAGGTATGCCGTTCTTACTTCTTGTTGGTGCTGCTCCAAACGCTATTGCATACGACTCAAAACAATTTACAACAGGTGAATTTTTCCTTGCAGGAATTCCGGCAAGTATTATTCTTATCATAGTGGTTGGTCTTGCAGTTTCTGTAATTTGGCCTATGATGGGAATGCCAATTACAATTCCAACTCCATAATCCAACTTTATTAATTGGAGTGGTAAATCCTGTCATCATAAGATTTATGGGGCGGCTTTTTTACGGGTCGCCCCATAAATTTATTTTTTTGTCTTAGCTGATATATTCTTCAATCTCTTTTAGAAATCTTGATGTTTTTGCAAGCCTGTTTTGTCTGAAGTCCGCTGATGTCAGGAAGGTTCTAAATTCCGCTCTTGTTATTGCAACATACATAAGCCTTCTTTCTTCCTGAAGTTCCATGGTAGAATCCATTGATTTCCAGTGGGGAAAAAGTTCTTCTTCGCATCCTGCTACAAAAACAGTGTTAAACTCAAGCCCTTTGCAGGAATGAACCGTTGAAAGGTTAACTCCTCTTCCAAGATCATTTTCATCTTCCGACTCTTTGTCTTGCCTTACCAGGGCGGCTTCTTCTAGGTATTCTGCTATTGAATCCCTTTGCCCAGCTGTTGCAATTAGCTCCTGGATGTTTTCTTTTCTCGTTGTTATTTCCCGGGGAGTTTTGGCTATAGATTCCAGATAATTAATATATTCTGTTTGAGATATTATATATTCAATTGCAAGGTTTGGAGGCAGATCTTTTATTTCCTCCAAAATTTCCAAAAGGTTTTTTAAGTTTTTATGGACTTTTTGCGATAAAAGAGATTTTTGGACCGCTTCTTTTGCCGCATCTAAAAAAGACATTCCCTCAATTCTCATTGAGCTTATCTTTTTAAGCATTGCAGGCCCTATTCCTCTTTTGGGAATGTTTATAATTCTTGCAAACGCAGTGTCATCCATGGGAAAGCAGGCAGAGGTAAGATAACAATTAAGATCAAGAATTTCTTTTCTTTCAAAAAATCCTTTGTCACCAAGAAGTCTGTATGGGATTTTTAGCATTCGGAATGCTTTTTCAAAAGCCCTTGAGCAGAATTTTGTTCTGTATATCACTGCCATTTCTTCATAGTTTATACCTGCGTTATTCAGTGTTTGAAGTTTTTTTCCTATCCACAAAGCTTCTTGTTCCTCATCTCCCAAGTAGTGAACAGAAACTTCACCTCCGGTTTTTGAAGAAAAGCAGGATTTTTCCATCCGATCTGCATTGTATCCTATGAGATGGTTGGCTGCTTTTACAATTTCGTCGCAGGATCTGAAGTTTTCTTCAAGCCTGAAAATTTTGCTTTTTGGATATTTTTTTTTGAACGAAAGAAAATGATCCACATTGCTTCCCCTGAATCCATATACTGACTGCCAATCATCACCTACACAAAAAAGATTGTCATGGCCTAGAAGAAGCTGAGTGATTTCTTCCTGGAGATTGTTTGTATCCTGATATTCGTCAATTAGAACATAATGAAACATATCCTGGTATTTTACTCTTACCTCTTTGTTGTCCCTGAGTAGGTTTCTGGTAAGATACAAAATATTATCAAAATCAAGGGCATTTTGTTCCTTTTGAATGTTTTCGTATTCTTTGAAAATGTCTTCTATTCTAAACCCTTTGGTTAATGGATTTAATTGAAAGTATTCAAAGGGATCTCCATAGTTTTTAGCTATTGAAATTCTTGCTCTTATTTCCCCAAGATTTTTTTTGTCTATATTCATTTTTACAAGAACTTCTTCAAGAATTTTCTGCTGATGATAAATATCTAAAATCTGCAAAGGATTTTTATATCCCATTTGATGGGCTTCAGCTTTAAAAATTTTAAAACATGCTGAGTGATAGGTTCTCACCCAGGGAAAAGAAATCTCGTCAAGGCCGGTAAGATCAAACAGCCTTTGTTTCATTTCATCTGCTGCCTTGTTTGTGAAGGTAATTGCAAGTATTTTTTTTGGATCAAATCCTAAATTGACAAGATGGGCTATTTTTGCAGTAAGGGTTCTTGTTTTTCCTGAGCCTGCACCTGCAACTACAAGTGCGGGGCTATTTATATGATTTACAGCTTCCTGCTGGCTTTTGGATAGATTGAACATAATGTCTCCGGTTAAAATATTCAGGTGGAATTTACATTGAAATGTTTTGTTTGGTGTAAAAATTGAATTTCCATTGGTGTTTGTCAAGTTGGTTGTCCAGTTTTGTTAGAAAACTGAATTTCTTTGTTTTATTTTCAAATTTATTAAGCAATAAATTTCAGACTAAATCAAGATGCTTTTTTAATCTTGATTTTAGTATGATCAATTTTTTCTGGATTTAAGGTGGCTTTTTTGCTGGATTTCAATTTTTGATATTTTTGTTCCGGCGGGATGGAGGTTTTTTGTTTTTTTATAACGGCACGGCCGGATCAAGAAAGGCATCCGGCCACAATAAAATTTGAAAGGCTGAGAATTATGCCCATTGATAAGAGTTTTTCAAACTATAAGAATCCCGCTTTTGTTGTTTTTTAAAAGAGTTTTAAAATTTATAAAATTGAGTATAAAAAAAACAGATTCATTAAAAAAATTCTTATGTCAAACAAACCTCTTCAAGGGCATTTTCTAAATTCAGCCAGCATCAATTTCCTTTAACCGTTTCAAAATATCCCTTGGAGAGCTTGACTGGGAGATTTTGAGTAATTCATTCATATGTTTTTCTTCGATGTCGTTTTTGTTCATCACTCGTTTTTTATAGGCGTTTTTCAGCGCTTCGAGCAGTTCTTCAAGCTCACAGGGCTTTTGCAGATATAAATAGGCTCCGTCTTTAGTGGATTGAACAGCTGAATCAATGCTGCCGTGACCGGTTAGAATCACAATTTCCATCCAGTGATGTTCTTTTTTTAGTAATCTCAAAGTTTCTTCCCCGTCAATTCCGGGCATTTTTAAATCCACCAATGCAATGTCCACAGGATGATTTCTGGCGGCTTCAATGGCTTTTTCACCCCGGTTGACGGCTATCACGTCAAAACCTCTGGCTTCCAGGAGTTGAGTCATGGATTTTAGAAACCGCTCTTCATCATCCACAAATAAAAGGTTAATTTTTTGGTTCTGCATTTTTTCCTCTCCTTTATTAAATCTGCCGTTAGCATAATCCTCAATGGAAATGTTTCCGGCAAGGGTAATAGGATTTATGATTGCTAGATACCGCCAGTGCGCCTTAGAAGGGTTCGCTCTTCAGCCTTACGAATCCTTTCTTCTTGCTCTTCTTTTCTTTTCCGGGCACCTTCGAGTTTTTGGGCCATTTCTCTGGCATCTGCTGGCTTGAGTAGATAATCGTAAGCCCCAAGCTTCATACCGGTTACTGCTGTTTCAATGGCTCCGTGTCCGGTGAGCAGAATAACCTCTACAATGGGATGACGCTTTTTAATTTCCCGCAACACCTCAATACCATCCATCTCGGGCATTTTTATATCCAGCACCACTACATCAATATCTTCTACTGCCAGAGTATCAAGGCATTCCTTTCCGCCGTAGGCGGTAAACACCTTCTCACCGGTTTCCTGAAGCCGTAGTGAAAACATTTCTACAAAATCTTTTTCATCATCCACAATCAGGACCTTTGTCGGAATTTTAATCATTTGGCTGATCTCCTTTAATCGTGTTTAATATATTTAGGCAAATATCTTTATTGTCTCCCATAAGGGAACATGCTTTCATGGTCCGGGGCAGGGTGATGGTAAATACCGTGCCCGTACCCACCCGGCTGGATACTTCGATCTTTCCGCCCAGGCGTTTCATAATTCCAAATGTTACGTAAAGGCCGAGTCCTGTTCCTTTTCCAGGGGGTTTGGTGGTAAAAAAAGGTTCAAAAATCTTTTCTAAATTTTCTTTTGGAATACCGCTTCCAGTGTCTTCTACCTGAATTTTTGTTAATAAATCGGTTTCTTTGATGGAAACAGTAATTGTATCCTCACTGTTCACCGCAGCTAAGGCGTTTGTGATCAGATTGATCAGCACCTGCCGGATGGCATAAGCATCACTCCAGATTTTTCCGTTGACCTTATCCAGATCTTGAACAATCTCAACTTTTTTATTTTGCGCTTCTTTTTTTACAAATTCAATAGTTTCTGAAATCAATACCTTTAAGTCGGTTTTTGAAAAAACTGTTTCCGGCTGGCGGACAAAACCCAGAAGCTGATGAGTGATCCGCCGTGCCCGGTCAATGGCGGTTTCGATCTTTCCTACGGCCTTTTCAAAATCTTTTTTCCGGGGGAAAACCGCATCTTCTGTTTTATCCAGCAGAAGTCGCATAAATTCGGTGCATTCCATGATAATGGCTAGGGGATTGTCAATTTCATGGGCAATTCCTGTGGACAGGGTTCCCAGGGACGCTAAGCGCTCTGTAGCAACCATTTGTTGTTCCATCCGGGCTTTGAATTCAGCTTCCTGCTTTTTTTCTTCCTCCCGCTTTTGTTTTTCCAGAGCCTGATTAATTTTTTGCACCAGATGATCCAGTTCCACCGGCTTTGTTAGGTAGTCAAAGGCACCTTTTTTAATCCCCTCCACACCGTCTGCTGCACAGGCATGACCTGTTAGCAAAATGACTTCGGTTTTTGGAAACTGATCCCGAATCCAGGTCAAAACCTCAATTCCTCCCATTCCGGGCATTTTAATGTCCAGAACAACCACATCCACCGGCTCTTGTTTCATTAGGGACTGGCATTCTTTTCCGTTGCCTGCTTCAAAAACAATAAACCCGCGTTTATGGAGCCGTTTTTTTAGCGGCGATCGAAAATGACTTTCATCATCCACCAGTAGTAGTCGTGTTTTTATCATGGATATTTTCTCCGGTTTTGATTCCCTGTCTTCCACTTTAAGCTTTCTCCTACACCAATCCCAAAATTTTCCACCATACCGCAGCTACAACTACCAAAACTCCGATTAGGATAGGTGTTGCCACTAGACCGGCTTTGGTAAGATCAGAGGCCTTAAAATACCTATAGCTATAAGAAATAGCATTGGGAGGACACCCAATAACCAGCAGCATAGCAAAAGAGGTAGCCATTCCAAGACCAAGGGCTAGAATGGTTGGGTCAACTCCTTCCATTTGGGCCATGGGGATTACTATGGGCAAAATCAGGGCAGCCGCAGCTACATTGGCCATGGCATTGGTAACCAGAGCTCCGAAAATACACATTCCTATAAAAAGCACCAGCCAGCCTTTTCCCTGGATCAACGGGAAAAAGAGATTGGCAAAATAGTCTGCAGCTCCAGAGTAGCCCATGGCAAGGCCAAGAGAAATACCACCACCAAAAATAAACAAAGCAGTACCCCATTCCATGTTGTCATTGATGTTTTCCCATTTAAGCACCTTAAACAAAACCAGTGCTGCTACTCCCAGCATACCTGTAATAGAGTAATCAATACCGTGGATGCCTTTGGTCAACCAGGTGGCAAAGGTTAGGCCAATTATTACAAGAGTTTTAATTTCAAGAGGTGTCATTGGTCCAAGGGTTCCATCAAATTTTGGCAGTTTATATTTAGGATCGGGCCGGTAGACCAGATAAACAACCCCCACAGCCACAGGTACAGTAAGCAAAGCAGCTGGCATGGCGTAAAGAATCCACTGGAAAAACGTAATCTCCAGCCCGGTGAATTCTTGCAAAAAGGCAGCTGCCACCATACAACGGCCTCCACCGATCAGGGTTCCCATTCCGCCGCAGGAGCAGGCAAAGGGAAGCGACAGCATCATAAACTTAGCAGTGTTGGTGCCAGGTTCGATGCCGGCAGCCCTCATCATGGGGAGCATGGTGATAATGCCTATGGCACAGGCTGCAGCATCATGCATTAAAGAGGACGCCCAACCAAGACCCAGGGCAATGATAAATGTGAAACGAGTGACATTATCTCCGGCTTTTTTAACGATTAAATATCCCAGCCGTTTGGTGAGTCCGGCCTCATCCAGGGCAATGGCAAAAATCAGACAGCACATAATAAAAATTACTACTGGATGCATATACGGTGCCCAGGCATCCTTGGGACTTGCAATTCCCATGACGACCAGGGATACACCTATACAGATTGCTGTAATTTCAAGAGGAATGGGTTCCACAACAAAAAGAAAAATAAGCACAGCCAAAATAGCCAGGAACCGTTTGGCCATGGGCGACAACCCGTCCACATAACTTACCTCAATGTCAGTGTTTTCCAAGGCTTTAGCCTGGTGTTTTAAAAACTCACCTGTGGCAGTTTCCATCCCTGGATTTTTTGATTCTAAAATATAGGTTTTATTTTTTTTATTAGGTTCTCCAGTTAATTGAAAATGCGTATCTACCATTGAATATAAACTTTGGCCTGGGTCGCCGGATATTTTGTATTTTGTGCCCTCAGGCCGAGGCAACAGCATTACAATAACCCCAAGCATGAGACCGATACAGAGTTTGAATCCATTTGATTTGAAAAACATATTATTACTCCTTAACAATAGTTCGTGGTCAATTATTTATGGTCACTGTTTGCAATCAGGCTTGTAAAGCCCTTTTTTTATCAGCCGATCTTTCTCTTTATTATTGACGGGCTGTATACGCTTCATTTATTTTTGCTATCAATTCATGAAGTTCACAGGGTTTGGTTAGATAGTCAAAAGCTCCTAGTTCAATGCCCTTTCGGGCCGCCTCCTGTGATCCATGACCTGTGAGCATAATAATTTTCATATCCAGACCCATTTGCTTAAAAATTTTTAGAACTTCAAGTCCGTCCATGTCTTCCATTTTCAGATCCATAATGGCTACGTCAAAATCTTGTTTCCGCACTGCTTTAATGGCATCGCCGCCGCTGGAAGCAGTGGTGACCTGAAACTTTCTTTTTGAAAGACGGTTGTTCAGTACCTCTGTATATCCTTCTTCATCGTCCACAAGTAGCACTCGGATACCCTTGGCTACAGAATGCAGATTGCTCTTTTTTTGATTCATGATACGCCCTCTGACTGTTTAAATTCAGCTGTGCCGTTTTAAGCCTTATGTCCATTTGAGAATTTTAAGCGCGGCATCTTTATTCATCTATCATAAGGTGTCTTTTTATAAGCGATCAGTCGTAACCCCTTCTCAGCACCAGCTCCTCAATGCGAGCCTGTTCGATTTTTTCATCGTGGGATTTCTTTTTCTTTGCTGCCTCATCCACCTTGGCCACCAGGGTATCGATATCACAGGGTTTCATCAAATAATCAAAGGCTCCCAGCTTCATTCCTTCAATGGCCGTTTCTACTGTGGCATGGCCGGTGAGCATTATTACTTCCTTGAGGGGATAATTTTTTTTAATCTTTTGGAGGGTTTCAATTCCGTCCATTCCCGGCATTTTTACGTCCAGGACAATAACATCAACGGTGTCGTTTTCTTTGAGGGTTTTTAATGCTTCTTCCCCGCTTGATGCAGAAACGATCTTTAGCCCTCGTTTGTCTAAGCGCTTGGTCATGGTTTCCACAAAGGGTACTTCATCATCAACCAGCATAACATAAGGTGTTGTCATCATTTTGCTTCTCCTTTTTTCCGGTATTTTTACATTATATTTCATTTGCTTATATAAACTGCTGCCTCTTTTTTATTTGTGAAAGGGAATCCAGATGCGAAACCGGGACCCTTTTCCCATTACACTTTGAACATCGATTTTGCCGCCCATTTTATTGATAATCCCGTAGCAGATGGACAGTCCCAGCCCTGTGCCTTTGCCCACTGGCTTGGTGGTAAAAAAAGGATCGAAAAGGCGGGAAAGGTTGGCCTCGGGAATGCCCGGGCCATTATCTTCCACCACGATCACAATGCTGTCGGGCTCAATTTTACTGATTTTTGTTGAGATATTTATGGTCCCTCCGGTTTTTTCCATGGCATACAAGGCGTTGTTGATTAAATTCAACAAGACTTGCTGGAGCTCAGACGGTGATGCCGTGATATAGGGAAGGGTTTTTTGAAGATTTGTTCCAATGGTGACCTTGTTGTATTTTGCCATCTGGGCGGATAAATATACAATTTCAGTGATAATGTCATTGATCTGGACATCTTTGAGTCTTGAGTCTGTTTTTCTGGCAAAACTGAGCAGTTTGTGAGTGATTTCCTTGCACCGTTGACCCTGGGTATTAATCTGGGTCAAAGCCCGCTGGAATTCTTCGAGGTTTTTACCTTTTTCAAATTCTTCTTCTTCCAGTAGATCACCGATCCATCCGGCTTCTTCCACCATAATGGCCACAGGATTGTTGATTTCATGGGCAATTCCTGCGGCAAGCTCCCCAATAGAAGCCATTTTGCCGGTTTCAATGATTTGTTGGTTCATTCCTTCTTTTTCTCTATCTGCCTTGCGAATGCGACGAACCATGCGATGGGTGGTATAATAGGCCATAGAAACAATGCCGGCGGCACCGATAACAAAAATCACCAATGCCAGGTAATACATTTTTCGCAGGCTTGAATACGCATCAGAAGTTTTTTGTTTGACAATAAGCAACCATTCGCCGTTTTTCAGACTGCCTGCCGCATAAAGGTTTTTTTCACCATTTTTTTTAGTCCATTGAGTGACAAGGAATTTACTCCGGGTTTTTTCAACTGCTTCCCACAAAAATGAAATCCCCTCCGGAGCCGGCGAAAAGTTCATGGCTGGTTGGGTTTGAAAATTGCCTTCCCGGTTTAAGATAAAAGCATACCCGGTTTTTCCCAGTCTAAGGTTTTGTACCAGAGAATTGAAAGCCATGAAATCTATGGTTCCCCTAAGTAAAAACTCCCGTCCGTTTTCATTTTGCTTGACCGAAACTATAAAGTGAGGGGTACCCCGGAGTCCTAAAAATACATCGCTGATATAGGAATCCGTTTGCCAGGCATTTTGAAACCATTCTGCGTCTTTGTAATTAACATTCTTAAATCCCAGTGGCCCAGCGTAGGCTGTTTGCTTGCCGGAAGCTTCTACAATACCTAGATCCACAAATACATTGCTGTAATCATTTCTCAAAAATTGAAGTTTTTTCTTAAGAAATTCGTCATCATTAAGAGTGTCAAAATCTTTTGTCATAGCAAGAAACCGGATGTTGCCCAGTTTTTCATTTAAAAAAGTATCTATGTTTTGCCTGTGTTTTTGAACCAGCTCATTTAAATGGGCATTGGTTTTTTCTTGGAAAGACACCTGATACTGGTGCAACAGGATAGTGATCACCAAAATCATGGGGGTAAAGGAAACAATGATGGTGCTTAAAATCATGTTCCTTTCAAGAGATTTATAATAATTTTTACTTTTATTTTTCGCCATTTTATTTTCCATTATTGTAATGGTTAGATGCTAAAGATGAATCCCGTACTTTGAATAATGCCAAAAACATGCCAGTACTCAATTCGTTTTTGGATTGTTAAAAAATAAACCTTTTAAATTAATATCTTTTTTTTAAAACAGCTGAATAAAAGTTCTCTTGCCATCTCAGGGGCTTAAATAAAGCCTTTTTTGGAACAATAGAAGGGAGGATTAAATTGAGTAAAAAATTTAAAATTTATTAAATAAGTGATAAAAAAATTTAAAATAAAGAAGGATTGGGCTGGCTTGGAAAGCCTTGGCACCTTTCTTTTTAAAGTTTGTAAAGTATTTTTACAGTTTGTAAAATATTTTACAGTTTTTGGCAAAAGTACAAGAAATTCTGCTTGTGTTGGGGAGCTTATATCCTTGAAGTTTGGGCAAGTTGGTAAAAACCTAATGTTTTTAATCAAAATTTTAAGTTTTGATTAGTTGTCTTTAGGGCTTTAAACTTTGGTTTTTTATAATAAGTTCCAGTAAAATCTGCGAAAGTCAAAACAAAGAGCTGTTATAAAAACAGCCCGTGAATTATGGCTTGTTAATTGCATAATATTAGTGACGCTTTTTGTGATTTTAATAAACCCTCTATTTTACTCTCCATACTGAAGAATAAAGCATAATATAAAGTTTCTTCTTTTTTAGATTTTTTCAGATGGTTGATTAGAGTAGAATAGTTAAACCTCAAGGAGGAATGTGTTGTGGATAAAATAAAAATAAGAGATCTGATGCGGCCTATCGAAGCATTTCCGGTTATTTCCAGTGATGCTTCCTTTATGGATGGGGTGGTGACTTTGGAAAATGTTGATGAGCAATTCAAATCAGGAAAGACTCCTGAAAGAATTTTGTTGGTTCATGATAAAAATGGAAAAGTTATTGGAAAACTTTCTCCAATGGATATTGTCCAGGGCTTGGAACCAAACTATGACTATATTGATCGAGTGAAATCCGGGCAGTATGGTAAAATGATTAGGAGTTGGCTTTTAGCCATGAAAAACCAATTGCAATTGTGGCATAAACCCTTCGAGGAACTATGTGAAAGAGCGAATAAAATCAAAATTTACGATTTTATTAAAATGCCGAAATCTGACCAGATGGTAATGATCGACGATAGCATAGACGTGGCTTTTCACCTTTTTGTTCTTAGTCGCCATGGTTCTCTTTTCGTCAAAGAAGGGGAAAACATTGTAGGCTTAATTTTATTTTCAGATATATACAAAAAAATCAGGGAATCCATTAAGACTTGTAAAATTTAAGATAAACTTAGATAGAATTCCCGGGCTGGGTGATTGTAAATTTGGTTGTCTTTTTTAATAGAAACAGATCTTTTAGGTTAAAAAATTTAATGCTGTTTTTGTAAAACAGCATTAAATAACATTTAAAAAACAATTGATTATGGTTTTATTACATTTTTTGCAGCATATCCTCTGTCATTTTCCTCAATTTCAAAAATCACTTTTTCACCTTCAGCAAGAGTTCTGAAGCCGGGCATTTCAATAGAGGTATGGTGTACAAAGATATCTCCGCTTCCGTCTTCTTTTTCAATAAATCCGTAACCTTTTTTGTTACTGAACCATTTTACTTTTCCTTCAAGCTTGTTTTTTTCAGCAGTCAAAGTCATTCCTCCTTCTTTCCTGTAGTCACAACTCAAAAAAGTGTTTTTATAAAACATCATTGTTCACCTTAATTAAACGACTATAAGTCTTTTGAAAAAAGATGAAAAAAACTTTTGGAATTGTGGTTAAAAATTGTTTTATAAAATATCACAACAAAAGTGCAGGGTGCAAGAAAATTTATAAATATTTATTGTTTTCAGGAGGTTCTTTGATAGTGCTTTGCACAAATAAATCTAATTGGGATGCTTTTGTAAAAAGAATGAAAAATAAATTTTCAGATCATAAAGTCTTTTTTAAACAACTCAGGTTTAGATTTTGTTAATTAAAGGCTGAAGTTTTTTCTGATAGATAAATTATATTGATAATAAGTAAAGGTTTGCTCCCGGCTGATTTCCGGGAGTAGGACTATTTGATTTTCTGTGGGTTGTTAGCCTTATATTTGTTATAATTTGAAGTAAGAATAAAAATATTAAATAAGTTTTTCAAGCTGAGCTTCAATTTCACCTTGTATTCTAAAAAGGCCTTCCTTGGTGTAGGATTCAAATCTCAACACTAAAACAGGCTGGGTATTTGAAGATCTGATAAGGCCCCAGCCATCATCATATAAAATTCTTGCTCCGTCTATATCAATAACTTTGTTTGTTTTTTTAAATATTTCTGTCATCTTTGAAACAATTGAAAGTTTTTTATTTTCAGGACATTCTACTCTTATTTCAGGAGTTGAAAAAGTTTTTGGGACATCGCTGATAAGCTCTGATGGAGATTTGTTAGTTCTATCAATTATTTCAAGCATTCTGCATCCTGCATATATCCCATCGTCATGTCCGAAGTATCTGTCAGCAAAGAATATATGTCCGCTCATTTCTCCGGCAAGAAGTGCTTTGGTTTCCTTCATTTTCTTTTTTATTTTTGAATGGCCTGTTTTCCACATAATGGCTTTTCCGCCGTTTTTTTCAATATCCTCATACATGGTTAGAGAGCACTTTACTTCTGAGATAAAAACAGCACCAGGATTTTTTTTAATTACTTCCCTTGCGAAAATTATCATCATTTGATCGCCGTAAATCATCTTTCCCGAACTGTCTATAATTCCAAGTCTGTCTCCGTCACCGTCAAACCCTATCCCTAAATCAAGGTTGTTTTCACGGACAAGTTTTTTAAGGTCTTCAAGGTTTTCTTCAACAGTTGGATCTGCCTCATGGTTTGGGAATGTTCCGTCCATATCGCAATAAATATCAAAAACTTCGCACCCAAGTCTTTTAAATATTTCAACAGCAAAGGGTCCAGCTGTTCCATTCCCGGCATCAACTCCGACCTTAAGCTTTTTGTTCAGAGTTATATCGTTTAAAATAAAGTCATAATAATCTTCTGTAATGCTTACAGATTTTGCAGTTCCCTTTCCTGAGTCATAATCGTTTGCTAAAATCATATTTTTTATTTTCTGGAGATCTTTTCCATGGAGGGAATCTGTACCTATATTAACTTTAAATCCATTATATTCAGGAGGGTTATGGCTTGCTGTAATCATTATTCCTCCATCAGATTTTAATTTGTGGATTGAATAATACAGCATTGGAGTGGTGGTAACTCCAATGTCTAGAACATCACAGCCCGCATCAATAAGTGCTTGTGTAGCTATTTTTCCGTAATTATCAGATGTTACTCTGCAGTCTCTAGAAAGGCAGATTGTTTTTCCGCTGTATCTTTTTATATACGAGCCAAGAGCTTTTGCTATGTTGTAGACATCTTTTTCATCCATATCTTTGCCCGCAATCCCGCGGATATCGTATTCTCTGAATATTTCAGGATTCATACACATCTCCTTTTTATTTTAAATATAAGCAAGTACAAAGCAAGTTGCTGAAGCCATTAAACAATACGGTGCAAAATAATAGAATTTTCCTTTAGTTAATACTTTTATTAAAAAAACAAGAGCTAAGTATCCTATGATAAAAGATATTAAAGTCCCTACAATCACAAAGAAAAGATTTTCTGCAATATAGTCTGGGGAAACATCTTTTAAGGCTAGAAGCTGTGCTCCAAGAATTGCAGGAACAGAAAGCAAAAATGAAAATTCTGCTGCAAATTTTTTGTCAAGTCCTAAAAAAAGTCCTGAAACAATGGTGGAACCTGATCTTGAAATTCCTGGGAAAACAGCAAAACCTTGAACAGTCCCAATAATTAAAGCTTTTTTAAGGGGATTTGAAAGGCTGTGTTGTTCTTTTTGAGAATTCTTTAAAAATTTTGATGCAAAAAGAAATGATGAGGTAATAAGAAGCATAAATCCTGTAAGAGCTATATTTGAAAAAATATGTTCTGAATATTTTTTTATTAAAAGGCCTATTGCAGCAGTGGGTATGCTTCCGACTATTATCATGAGTACAATTGTAAAATCTTTGTTTGAATTGTTTTTTATTCCCTGGAAGTCAAAACATGAGGCTGTCAGCTTTATGATTCTTTGGAAATAAAAAATTAAAATTGCACCAAGGGTTCCAACATGAAGGCAGATATCAAAAAAAATTTCAGGTTCTTTGATGCCTAGAATATGCTGAAAAATTACAAGATGACCTGAGCTGCTGATTGGGAGAAATTCTGTCAGGCCCTGGATTATTCCCAGAACAATAGAATTAAATAGATCCATAAATAGAACACTTTCTTTTGAGTTAAGTTAAGCTGATCTTTGAATCTGACCGAGTTTAAATTTTTCAGGTTGTACCATAATAGCTAAAAATGTAAACTCAAACTGGTTGTTTTATGTTTTAAAAGGAAAAGTTGTGGAAGTTTTGTGCTTCATTTTGTCTTAGTCTAATTTTTGTTTACTCATAAAAAAATCAAAAAAGCTGAATCATTAAAAAGAAGGTTGTAAACAGGTTAATCCAGGTGCAAAAAAGACTCAAAGTTTTTAAAGAAACCCTTTTGACTTGACTAACAAACAGAAATTAAACTATTTTTTACTTTGGTGATTAAGGGAAACTGTCTTTTTTTGCTCAATTCAGGTTAAGGTAAAAAATTTAAAATTCAAAATAATTTATGGATTCTGAATCTTGAGTTTTTTAATTAATCGAACAAAAAAATGGTTTGTGTAGTTTTTATTTATTTAGTCAAAGAATAATTACAGGTGATTAAATGTTTATAATGGGAAATCTTTTGACCGCTGTAGCTATGGTGCTTAATACAGTGCTTCAGATTTATATGTGGATTATTATTGGTAGTGCCATTCTTTCATGGGTGAATCCTGATCCTTTCAATCCAATAGTGAGGTTTTTGAGAAGTGTTACAGAGCCTGTGCTTTTAGAGGTAAGAAAAAGACTTCCGGTTTCATTTGGAGGTGTTGATTTTTCTCCTATAATAGTAATTCTTGGTATAATTTTTTTGCAGCAGTTTGTTGTAAATACACTTTATATGGCAGGAAAAAAAATGGGAGTATGATTTTAATACTTCAATAAAATTTACAGGATAAATATATGGCAAAAATAGACGCTTTTTTCAAGCTTATGAATGATCAGGGAGCATCGGACCTTCACATGGTTTCAGGTCTTCCTCCTTCTTTGAGGGTTAATGGAGAAATAGAAAGAGTAAAGTACAAGGTTTTAGCTAATGATGAATTACGGGGAATGCTTTATGAAATAGCTCCGGAAACAAAGATTAAAGAGTTTGAAGAAACCGGTGATGTTGATTTTGGTTATGAAATAAAAGGTCTTGCAAGATACAGAGCCAATTTTTTTATGCAGAAAAACGGAATCGGAGCTGTGTTCAGAGAAATCCCAAGCGAGATATTGACAGTTGAGCAGCTTGGCCTTCCTCCGGTAATTGCAAAACTTGCTCTTTTGCCCAGGGGTCTTGTTCTTGTAACAGGGCCAACTGGAAGCGGTAAATCAACCACTCTTGCTGCAATAATAGACGAAGCAAATAAAAAAAGAAAAGATCATATAATTACCATTGAAGATCCCATAGAGTTTGTTCATAAAAGTCAGGGATGTATTGTGAATCACAGGGAAGTCGGTTCGCACACCAAATCTTTTACAACTGCTTTAAGAGGTGCTTTAAGAGAAGACCCAGATATAATTCTTGTAGGAGAATTAAGGGATCTTGAAACCATTTCCCTTGCAATTGAAGCAGCCTCAACTGGTCATTTGGTTTTTGGAACCCTGCATACAAATTCTGCTGCAAAAACTGTTGATAGGATAGTTGAGGTTTTTCCTGCAAACGAGCAGCCTCAGATAAGATCAACCCTGGCTGATTCAATAAGAGCTGTGGTTTCTCAGGTTTTATTTAAAAGAGCAGATCAAAAGGGAAGAGTTGCCTGTCTTGAAATTTTGATCGCAAATCCTGCAGTGAGAAATCTTGTGCGTGAAGGAAAGACTTATCAGATTCCTTCTTCAATTCAGACAGGAAGACAATATGGAATGCAGCTTCTTGATGATGCCATTCTTGAACTTCTTCAAAGAGGTAAAATCACTGGTGATGATGCCTATACAAAAGCAAACTCAAAGGCAAAGTTCAGAGAATATATAAAAAATCCTCCAAAGGATTTTACAGAAGTCTAGTTCTTGGTTAACCAGATGAAAATAAATTTATATAAGATTTTGGTTGTTTCTATAAAAAATAAACTATTGGGTGAATTAAGTGAAAAGAAACGAGGTAGATCAGATACTTACAGCCATGCTTGATTCCTATGAAAATGTTTCAGACCTTAATTTCAGCATTGGAAGGCCTCCCCAGGTTGAGTCTGATGGTGAATTGAAACCAATTTTTGTTCATTCTGAAATGGAAGATCTTACTCCTTATCAAACAGAAACCCTTGCCCTTAATCTTATTAATAACGACAAAAGGCTTTTGGATCTTTTAGTAACCACAGGATCATGCGACCTTTCATATTCTCTACCGGGAAAAGCCAGGTTTCGAGTAAATATTTTTTCCCAGTCAGGGGGGAATTATTCCATAGTTTTAAGACGATTGGAAACAAGTGTTCCCACAATCAAAGAGCTTTCCCTTCCTGATGTTTTTTTGGAAATTGCTGAGGAAAAAAACGGAATTGTTTTTATTACAGGTGCAACCGGTACAGGTAAGTCAACATCTTTGGCTGCAATTCTGGACCAGATAAACACTGCCCATTCAGTTCATATTGTCACCCTCGAAGACCCCATTGAATACCAGCATCCTCAGAAGAAAGCCACCTTTAATCAAAGGGAGCTTGGAAGTGATTTTTCAGATTATTCAAGTGGTTTAAGAGCTGCATTAAGGCAGTCTCCAAAAGTTATTCAGGTTGGTGAAATGAGGGACAGGGAAACAGTTGAAATAGGCTTAAGAGCTGCTGAAACCGGTCATCTTGTTCTTACAACTCTTCATACTGTAGATGCAGGTAAAACTTTAAACAGAGTAATAGGTATGTTTGATATTGAAGAGGAAAGGCAATTAAGAATCAGGCTGGCAGATTCTGTAAAATGGATTGTATCACAAAGGCTTTTGCCAAAACTGGGTGGAGGAAGGGTGGCAGCCTTTGAAATTTTAAATACAAGCCTTAGAACTAAAGATGTAATTTTAAATGGTGAGGCTGAAGGCAAGACTTATTATGATATAATGGAAAGTTCCATGCATACAGGAATGATAACCTTTGATCATAGTATAATTGAGTTGTTTAAAAATGGCCTTATCAGCGAAGACACAGCAAAAGCTTATGCTTCAAGAAAATCAATTGTAAATAGAGGGATAGATTCACTAAAGTCTGAAAGGGGTGAAAAGACAACAGATATCTCAAATCTTGAAATGGAACGAAGCTATCCTGGCAGGAAAAAATTTTAAAACGGTGATAAAATGCAGAAAAAATGTAAAAACTGTGGTAAAATTTTAAACATACCAGATGATAAAATACCAAAAGGAAAGACTGTTGTTGTTACCTGTCCTTCATGTAAGAAAAAAATAAGGATTGAAAAAAAAGAAAATTTTTTTGATCTGGATGAAAAAAACTCTGATATTCCTGATCTTGTTAGTGATTTTGAGGGCGAAGAATTAATCCAGCCAAAATTTGAGGATAGTTTCTCTGATTTTAAGGACTCAGGTGATCCCTTTGATTTCATTGAGGAAGAAGGGGAAATGGCAATGCTTTGCACAGAGGATGAGGCTTTAAAAAAAGGGATGACAGATGTTCTTGAATACATGGATTATTCTGTTTTTTCACCTGAGGACAATCACCAGGCTTTAAGAGAACTCAGAATGAGAGGAGAATTTTCCCTTATTGTTGTGGATGAATCTTTTTACTGCGATGAGATAAGTAACAATGCGGTTATCAGGTATGTAAAAAGACTTCCCATGAGAGATAGGCGGGAAATTTTTGTATTTCTTGTGTCTGGAAGGCGGAGGACTTTTGATAGAAAAGATGCTTTTATCCACAGTGTCAACGCAATAATAAATACAGCCCACCTGAATAATTTTGAAGATTTGTTGAAAAAAGGTTTTGCTGAAAACGAGAGTTTTTACAGAAATTTCAAGGAAGCATTAAAAAAAGGTCTCAAATTTTAAGGACTGAACTTGCTTAGTTTCGGGTTCTTTATAGATTTTGCAGAGGAAGAAATTTTAAATTTTGTTGAACTTAAATTTTTTTAATAGAGGAATCAGCCATGAAAGCCTTTGGGTTTTCATGGCTAAAATAATTTATTTATTTTTCTTTTGTAGAATTTCTTTTTGTGCAGGTTGATCACCTACAGTTATTCTATCTTTGTTTTTTAATACAGTTTTATTACCTATTCCTTTAATCTTAACAAGATCTTCAATACTTTTAAAATTGCCGTTTTTATTTCTGTATTCAATTATTCTTTCAGCGTATTTGTCTCCTATTCCTGAAAGCTGAGTAAGCTCTGCTTTTCCTGCGGTGTTTATATTGATTTTTTGAGAAGCAAACCCTGAGCCTGTAAAAATAAAAATGAAAATGGAAAAAATAAGAACAAATTTTTTAAACATAATAGTCTCCTGTAAAAAAAATAGGTTAAAGTAAGATATGAAAATTTAATATTTTATATTTTTATAGTAAAATATTTAAAGTATCAACTGATAAAATTTTTTATTTGAATATTTGCAGCCAGCAAGTGATTTTGCTGGTAGTTTGATTTTTGAGGCTAGAAAATACTGAAAATTTAAAAAATTTCATTTACAGCAAGCATCCCTTCCAAAGTAAGTTGAGGTTCAATGCTTTCAATGGAAGTTGTTATTTTTTCCATTACAACTGCAAGTCCTCCTGTTGCAATAACCATTGGATTTCCCAAGGTTTCTTTTTTTATTTTTTCCACCATTCCGTCAACAAGAGCGGCATAGCCATATAAAATTCCTGATTTCATACTTGAAATAGTGTCTTTTCCTATGGCATTTGGTGGAGGATCGTAAATTTCTACCCTTGGGAGTTTTGAAGCAATATTATAAAGAGCTTCAGCAGCTATTTTTATTCCAGGAGAAATGGCTCCACCAAGATATTCGCCATTTGAGGAAATAACATCAAATGTTGTTGCTGTTCCAAAATCAATTATTATTAACGATGTTTTAAATTTTTTGTATGCTGCTATTCCGTTTATTATTCTGTCTGCTCCTACTTCCATTGGATTTGAGTATAAAATAGGCATAAGCTTGCTTACAGATTTTGAATTTATCCAGTGGATATTTGCATTTTTAAGATAGTCTCTGGAAAAATCTTTTATGATATGGTCTGTTTCAGGTACTACTGAAGAAACAAGAACTTTTGTTATTTCTTTTTCAGAAATGGAGCTTTCGGAAAAAAGGCTTTTTACAATAATTGCAAATTCGTCTTTTGTTGCCTGTTTTCTTGTACTTACCCGCCAATGCTTTAATATTTTTTTATCTTTAAAGATTCCTATAACGGTATTGGTATTGCCAACATCAATTGCAAGAAGCATCTTGCCTCCGAATTTATAAGTTTGTAAGCCTGGATCAAGGACTTAATGTTAAATTAAAGCATCTATTACTTTTAAGGCTGCCCTGGTTTCTTTTACATCATGAACCCTTACAATTTTTGCTCCGTTAAGACAAGCAGCGCATACTGAAGCAACGCTTCCTGTTATCACATCTTCATCATTTGGCAAATCATCTTTTCCAACAAGTTTTCTTATAAATGTTTTTCTTGATGTTCCTATTAGAATTGGAAAACCAAGAGCTTTTAATTGATCAATTTTTTTTATGATTAAAATGTTGTGTTCAAGGGTTTTTCCAAAGCCGATTCCAGGATCAAGAATAATTTTTTCTTTTTTAATTCCTTTTTTTAGTGCAAATTCAATTCTTTCTTCAAAAAAATTTAAAAGTTCATCAATAATATTTGAATATGAAGGGTTTTTCTGCATGGTCTCCGGAGTCCCTTTCATATGCATTAAAACAAGATGTGAATTGGAATCTGATGCAAGCTCTGCCATTTCATAGTCAAATGAAAGGGCAGAAATGTCATTGATTATAGAGGCTCCAGAAAGGATTGCATTTTTTGCAACTATTGCTTTATTTGTGTCAATTGAAATGGGAAGATCTGTTATTTTCCTTAAGTTTTTAATAACAGGAACAACACGGTTGATTTCTTCTTCCGGTGGAACAGATTTTGAAAAAGGCCTTGTGGATTCTCCTCCTATATCAAGGATATCAGCCCCTTCATTTATAAGTTTTTTTGAGTGGGAAAGAGCTTTTTCTAAATTGTAGAATTTTCCCCCATCAGAAAAAGAATCAGGGGTAATATTAATTACCCCCATTATTAAAGTTTTTTTACTTTTAAGATCAATCATTGATTATTCTTGATTTTCATCAGGAGGTTCAGGGTTTGTTTCTGAGTCAGAAACTTCTTTTTCTTCATTTTTTGTTTTTTCTTTGTTTATAATAGGTTCCTGATCATCAAGGGAAGGAACCTTTGAAGAAAATTTAAAGTCGGGCTTTTCGCTTAAAATAAGTTCATCAAGCTCATTGCCCATTACAGTTTCTTTTTCAAGCAAAAGATCCGCAAGTTTGTGAAGAAGGCTCATGTTTTTATTTAATACATCTTCTGCTGTTTTATATGCTTTGTTTATTATATTTGTAACTGCCAGATCTATTCTTCTTGCTGTATCTTCTGAGTAATCCTTTGAATGGGTTATTTCCCTTCCAAGAAAAACCTGATCATCGTCCTTTGAATATGAAAGCGGGCCAAGCTCTTCGCTCATTCCCCATGACCTTACCATTTTATGGGCAATGTTTGTAGCATGCTTGATGTCGTTTGAAGCTCCTGTACTTATCCTCTTGAAAATGAGTTCTTCAGCCACTCTTCCTCCAAAGGCAACAGAAAGTGAGCTTTCAAGCTGATCTTTATATCTGAAATCGCTTTCATCAGGTAGAAACCAGGTAACACCAGCAGCCCTTCCCCTTGGAATTATTGTTATTTTATTTACAGCGTCTGTTAAGGGAAGAAGTCTTGCAACAAGTGCATGACCGCCTTCGTGGTATGCAGTAACTTTTTTCTCGTCCTCACTCATTACCTTGGATTTTCTTTCAAGACCCATATATACTTTGTCTTTTGCATCTTCAAAATCTTTCATGTCTACAAAATCTTTGTCCCTTTTTGCTGCAATAAGAGCGGCTTCGTTTATTACATTTTCAAGATCAGCACCTGAAAATCCCGGAGTACCCTTGGCAAGGGCTCTTATGTTTACATCATCTGCAACAGTAGTTTTTTTAATATGCACTCTTAAGATCTTTTCTCTTCCTGCAACATCGGGAAGAGGAACTATCACCTGTCTGTCAAATCTTCCGGGTCTTAAAAGAGCCGGGTCTAAAACATCAGGCCTGTTTGTTGCTGCAATGAGAATAACCCCTTCATTTGATTCAAATCCGTCCATTTCAACAAGAAGCTGGTTAAGTGTTTGTTCTCTTTCATCATGGCCTCCGCCAAGTCCAGCACCTCTTTGTCTTCCAACGGCATCGATTTCGTCTATGAATATGATGCAGGGAGCATTTTTTTTACCTTGTATGAAAAGATCTCTTACCCTTGATGCTCCAACCCCTACAAACATTTCAACAAAGTCTGAACCGCTTATGCTGAAAAAAGGAACTGCGGCCTCTCCTGCAACTGCCCTTGCTAAAAGAGTTTTTCCTGTACCTGGAGAGCCGGTTAAGAGTACGCCCTTGGGAATTCTTCCTCCAAGACGGGTGTATTTTTTCGGATCTTTCAAAAAATCGACTATTTCACTAAGTTCTTCCTTTGCCTCGTCAACTCCGGCAACATCATCGAAAGTAACCGTTTGTGTGTTTGCAGTCATAAGCTTTGCCCGGCTTTTGCCAAAAGACATGGCTTTCCCCCCACCGCCTTGCATTTGTTTCATGAAGAAAATCCAGACTCCAATTATTATCATAAGGGGAAGCCATGAGACTAAGACGCTTACTATCCAGTGGTTTTGTTCAGGTGGTTTTGCATTAATTGCAATTCCTTTATTTCTAAGTTCTTCAATAAGGCCTGGATCATTTGGTGAGTAAGACCTGTAAGTTTGTCCAGAGGCATCTTTTATTGTAAGATTTTGATCCTGAATAGTTACATCAGTTATCTGGCCCTGGTTTACCATGGCCATAAATTCGGAATAGTTAATCTGTCTGGAACCTGGACTTTGCTGCTGTTCAAAAATTTGAAAAAGCATGAAAAAGACCAGAAGTATTACCAGCCAGAGAGAAAGATTTTTATAAAAAGGATTCAATTAGACCTCCAGATATTTATTTAGCTCCTAATTTTGACAAAGGAGCAGGGTTAACTGCTTAATGTTTAGCCAATTTTTTAATTACCTTAATCATCATTGTTGAGCAAGCAAGAAATATTTGTTTTTTTACATTAAAATTCGTTTAATAACTAATGTTTTTTCACCTTTCAAGGGTAAAGCATTAAAATGGTTTTTTGCAACTCCTGAGATCCAGTAGATTTTTTCCCGGGATTCAAGAACTGCAATTTTTTTCTTTTCATCCGGTGAAAGTTTTTTTTCAGCTAAGATTTTTTTTATTTTTTTTCTTCCCTTGAAGTTTTTTGGAGAAAATCTGTCTCCTTTTTCAAGATTTCTCAAGATAAGAGGAAAGTTGATTTCCTTGGGATTAAGCCTTATTTCTTCAACTTCCTCAAGGCTTTTTGTATTGTCTTCCTTTTGTGTATAAATTTTAAAATTTATTGTTTTATCCGGGCTTATCAATATATTTTTTTCCGGAAGTTTTTCTATTTTGATATTAAAATCAAGACTTTCGGGCTTATAGTTTCTCAGGCAAACTTCAGCTAGCTTAAGTTCTAAAGTTTCAAAATATTTTTCTGCTATTATCCGATCTTTTAAATGGAATTGTTTTCTTCCTTCAAGTAATGAAATTTCAATTATTTTATCTATATGATCCAGGGTGGTTTTAAAAGTTGTTCCTTTAAGGGATTTTATGGTTTTTCTTAAAACTCTTCTTTTTATTGCTTTTTCAAGTTGATTAAAGACTTCAAGATCAATTAATGCTTTGTTTTTTTCAAACTTGACTATACTTGAAAAAAAATTATTTATATAGTTTTCAATAAACCTGTTTTCTTCATCAGAAATATCTATAAGGTTTGCAATTCCTTTTTTTATTGATGGATTGAACTCTTTTTCCAGGTAAGGAATTAAAACATTTCTTATTTTATTTCTCAGATAGTCTGCTTCAAAATTTGTTTTGTCTATACAATAATTGATTTTCTTTTTTTCAAGGAAATCAATTATTTGATTTTTATCAATATCAAGAAGGGGTCTTATTATATTGTTTCTTTTTTCCGGAATACCAGAAAGCCCGTCAATTCCGGTACCTCTTAAAAAATTCATTAAAACTTGTTCTATTGAGTCATCTTTATGGTGGGCTGTTGCAATAAATTTAAACCCTTTCTTTTGTGAGATTTTATTTAGTAGATCATATCTTTTTTTTCTTCCGGCGTCTTCTTCAGAAATTTTAAGTTCTTTTGATATTTTTTTTATATCTTTTTTTTCGTAGAAAAATTCTATTCCAAGCTCTTTGCAAAATTTTTTGCAAAACTGGGCGTCCTTATCTGCCTCTTTTCCTCTTAAACAATGGTTTAAGTGAAAAGCTCCAATTTTAAATTTGTATTTTTCAGATAAAAGATGAAGATGGTAAAGAAGGAAAACAGAATCTGGGCCGCCTGAAAAAGCAAGAAGAACCGATTCGTTTTTTTTAAATTCGAATTTGTTTATGAGTTTTTTTTCTATTAGTTTTTCAAATCTTGATTTCATTAGGCTTCTCTTTTTGAGATTTGTCTTGATTTTTTTTATTGAAAATATATGATGTAGTCAAAATTTTCAATGAAAAGCCCCAAAGTCATCCTGACCGGCCGCCGTGTAACAGACGGTTGTGAACCTCGTCAGGCCTGGAAGGGAGCAGCGATAAGCGATTCTTTGTCTGTGTCGCGGATCGATCCCGGTCAGGATGACTTTGGGGCTTTTTTTTCTTTAAGTCCCTCCACTTAGGCATATTTTCAAAATAAAACCCTTAAGAATTAGCTTTTACTTTTCTTGACAAGCTGTTTTTCCGTCTTATTTTTCCCAACAGATTGAGTATGATTGTTTTTACACTATAAAAAATTGAAATAATTAATAAAGTTTTGATGGGGGAGAGTTTTGGAAGAAAATAATAAGACATCCCGGAAAATTGATATTGATGATGGCTCTGAAGATTCTTTTGAAAAAGCTGAGCCAGAAGAAAAAATCAATTTAGATTCTTGCTTTGAAAGTCATGATGCGGAAAAAGAAAATCAGGAGTTTGAAAGTGGTTTGGAAGAAAAAGAAGCTGATTCAATAGAGCAGCCTGATGAAATTGTTCTGCTTAAAAAAAGGCTTGAGGAAGCTGAAGAAAAATCCAGGGAATCAAATGACAAGTATATTCGAGCTCATGCAGAGCTGGAAAACTTTAAAAAAAGAACCAATAGAGAAGTCAATGAGTTTAAAAAATATGCGGTAGAAGCAATAGTAAAACAGCTTCTTCCTGTGATTGACAATCTTGAAAGAGCAGTGCTTTCCGCTGAATCTTCAGGAGAAACTGAATCATCTCAGATAACTCAGGGAATAAAAATGACCTTGAAAGAAGTTGAAAGAGTATTTGATCAGTTCAGTATTAAATCTGTTGATGCCCAGGGAGAAAAATTTGACCCCTTATACCATATGGCAGTGGGGCAGGAAGAGCGGGATGATGTTGAAGCAAACATAGTAGTTAAGCAGTTTCAAAAAGGATATCTTCTCCATGAAAGACTTATAAGACCAGCAATGGTTATAGTTTCTACAGGAAAGTCTATGGAAAGAGCAGATAATGAAAATTTGGACAAAGAAAATAATAGCGGTGAATAATTCAGTAATAACCGCGGGATAAGATAAGGAGATTTTAAAATGGGTAAAATTATAGGAATAGATTTAGGTACAACAAACTCTTGTGTTTCAGTTATGGAAGGCGGAGAGCCCAAAGTTATAACAACAGCAGATGGCGGAAGAACCATGCCTTCAATGGTGGCATTGACTGACAGCGATGAAAGAGTTGTGGGGCAGATTGCAAAAAGACAGGCAATTACAAACCCTGAAAATACAGTGTTTGGTGCAAAAAGACTGGTGGGAAGGAAATTTAATTCTCCTGAGGTTCAAAGAGATCAAAAAAACCTTCCCTATGAAATAAAAGAAGCAGACAATGGTGATGTCCGGGTTGTTTTAAGAGACAAGCAGTTCAGTCCTGCCGAGATTTCATCTTTTATTCTTGCAGAAATAAAAAGAACAGCAGAAGCTTATCTTGGCGAGCCTGTAACAGATGCTGTAATTACAGTTCCTGCTTATTTTAATGACAGCCAGAGACAGGCAACAAAAGATGCAGGTAAAATTGCAGGGCTTAATGTTCAAAGAATTATAAACGAGCCTACTGCTGCTTCTTTGGCATACGGGCTTGATAAGAAATCAGAGGAAGTCATAGCAGTATTTGATCTTGGCGGTGGAACCTTTGATATTTCAATTCTTGAAATAGGAGACGGTGTTTTTGAAGTTAAGGCCACAAACGGTGATACCCATCTTGGCGGTGACGACTTTGACCTTTTGGTAATTAACTGGCTTGCAGATGAATTTAAAAAAGACAATGGAATTGATTTAAGAAATGATAAAATGGCGTTGCAGCGTTTAAAGGAAGCAGCTGAAAAAGCAAAGATGGAACTTTCATCTTCAGTTGAAACAGATATAAATCTTCCTTTTATAACAGCTGATCAGTCAGGCCCAAAGCATCTTCAGATCAAGCTTTCAAGATCAAAACTTGAATCTTTAGTGGGAGATCTTCTTGCAAGAATTGACGGACCCTGCCTTACAGCCATCAAGGACTCTGGACTTTCAAAGGATAAAATCAATGAGGTTATTCTTGTTGGTGGTATGACTAGAATGCCAGCTGTTCAGGAAAGAGTTAAAAATCTTTTTGGCAGAGAGCCCCATAAAGGAGTAAACCCCGATGAAGTTGTGGCCATCGGAGCTGCAATTCAGGGCGGTGTTTTACAAGGTGATGTAAAAGACGTTCTTCTTCTTGATGTAACTCCTCTTTCTCTTGGGATTGAAACCCTTGGCGGAGTTATGACAAAGCTTATTGAAAAAAACACCACTATTCCTACAAGAAAAAGTCAGGTGTTTTCAACAGCTGATGACAATCAGCCTGCTGTTTCAATTCATGTGCTCCAAGGTGAGCGTGAAATGGCTTCAGACAATAAGACTCTAGGAAAATTTGAGCTTACAGATATTCCTCCTGCACCAAGGGGAATGCCTCAGATTGAGGTGACTTTTGACATTGATGCCAACGGAATAGTTGCTGTTTCTGCAAAAGACAAAGGCACAGGAAAAGAACAGTCAATTAAAATTACAGCGTCCAGCGGCCTTTCAGATGAAGATATTGAAAACCTTGTTAAGGAAGCTGAGCTTCACGCAGAAGAAGATAAGAAAAAACGCAAATTGGTTGAAGCTAAAAACCAGGCTGATGCAGTAATTTATCAGACAGAAAAATCTCTTAAGGATGTTGGAGATAAAGTTGATGCCGAAACCAAGGCAAATATTGAGTCCCATGTAGAAAAACTTAAGGTGAAGATAGAAGGCACTGATGTTGAAGAAATAAATAAAGCAACTCAGGAGCTTACAGAAGCATCCCATAAACTTGCTGAAAAAATTTATCAGCAGCAGGCAGAGCAGGGCCAGGCCGAAGCAGGTTCAGCAGATCCTGCCCAGGGAGAGTCAGCAAGTCCTTCTGACGATGATGATGTTGTTGATGCAGATTTTGAAGAAGTAAAAGACGATAAAAAATAAAATTAGTTAAAATATAAATTATTTAAAAGCCCTGAAAGGTTAATCCCTGCAGGGCTTTTTTTGTTTTTATCAAATTAATTTGGTCATTTGACCATTATAGACTTGAAATTATTGTTTTTTATATGTATATTTAGTTATCAAATGACAATCAAGGTGGGTTATGACCAGGTATAAAAAAAAACGTTTTATTTCAAGAAAGCCAGAAAATCAGGTTTTTGCACCTTTGGGAAATTCTTTTAAAGAAGAGCTTGTCTTATCCCTTGAAGGTTTTGAAGCAATAAGGCTTTCTGACTATGAAAATCTTAATCAGGAAACAGCTTCAAAAATTATGGGAGTATCAAGACAAACCTATGGAAGAATTCTTAGAGAGGCAAGGCAGATAATAGCCGAAGCCCTTGTTGTAGGAAAAAAAATAAACATAAGCGGAGGGCATTACCAGCTCAGAAGTGAAAAAGGAAATAGAAGACGCTTCAGAGGTGGACAAAGCAGGAATCCTGATTTTGAATAAAAAAACTTAAACAGGAGGTGTATTATGCCAGGAATGGATAAAACAGGCCCAAACGGAGCAGGTCCAATGACAGGTGGGGCAAGAGGTTATTGTTCGGGAAATTTTCAGGGAGCTCGCAATCCTTCAGGTTATGGATATGGAAGGGGAGGAGGTTTTAGAAGAAGATTTTTTAATAGAAACAATAATTTCCAAAATCCTTTGCCAAATTTTCAAAATGGATCAGAAGTCGAAGAATAAATAACTACTCAGGGCAGCTTAGCTGTCCTGATTGATTTTAGCTTTAAACATTTTTTAAAATATTTAAAGTTTTAAACCTCACCTCAATAAAAATCATCTGTTAATTATTTAACAACACCGGTTTATTCATTTATTTAAAAACAAATCCCCAAAAGATAAAATCAGTTCCAAGTATTGTTTCACAAATTTGTTTTCAAATTTGTAAATTCTAAGTTTGTTATGCTAAGTATAAGTTTAAAATTTTGCATATTAATTTTGAAAATTTAAAAGGCGGGGGCAAGTTGTGCAGGACTTTATAAATCATGAATTAAACCTTGCAGGAAAATTTGTAGAAGAAACAGGAGCTAATATTTTTCTTACGGGAAAGGCTGGAACAGGTAAAACAACTTTTTTGGGAGAAACAGCAAAGACAACAGCCAAAAGGTTTATTGTCACAGGACCAACCGGAGTTGCTGCAATAAATGCAAAAGGAGTGACCCTTCATTCTTTTTTTCAGCTTCCTTTTACCCCGTTTATTCCGGGCTCAGACCTTGGGGACAGAAGATTTAAATTAAGTAAGGAAAAAAGAAATATAATTAAAAATTTAGATCTTTTAATCATTGATGAAATAAGCATGGTCCGCTCTGATGTCTTAGATTCAATTGACCTGGTCTTAAGGAGTTTTAAAAACAGTCCAAAGCCCTTTGGAGGGGTTCAGCTTTTAATGATAGGTGATCTTCACCAGCTTTCTCCTGTGGTAAAAAGGAATGAATGGGAAATTTTGAAAAATTATTATGATTCCCCTTATTTTTTCAGCAGCCACTCTTTGAAAAACACTGAATTTATAACAATTGAACTCAAGCATATTTATCGTCAAAAAGATGAAAAATTTATAAATATCTTAAATAAACTAAGAGATAATGATTTTGATAATCAGATAAAAAGTGAGCTTGAAAAAAGATATATAAAAGATTTTGTTCCTGAAAAAAATGAGGGTTATATGATTTTAACCACCCATAACAGGGCAGCAGAGTGTTTTAATCAGGAAAGAATGGAGGAAATTGAAGAAAAAGAATTTTATTTCAATGCTGATATTTCAGGTGATTTTCCAGTCAATAATTATCCGGCTCCTGAGGTTTTAAATCTTAAAAAAGGTGCCCAGGTAATGTTTTTAAGAAATGATCCCTCACCTGAAAAGCTGTATTTCAATGGAAAAACCGGAATTGTAACAAAAATAGATAAAGAAAAAATCAAGGTTTTTTGTCCTGATGATAAAAAAGAAATCAAGGTTTTTCCTTTGGAATGGGAAAATATAAAATACGGACTTGGGGATGATAATGAAATAAAGTCTGAAATTACAGGAAAGTTTATTCAGTTTCCTGTAAAGCCTGCCTGGGCAATAACTATTCATAAAAGTCAGGGGCTTACATTTGAAAAGGCAGTTATTGACGCCCAGGATGCTTTTACCCACGGCCAGATTTATGTTGCCTTGAGCAGATGTACAACTCTTGAAGGCCTTGTTTTAAGTTCTCCACTTTTAAATCTTCCGGGAACCGACAAAATGGTAGAAGATTTTTATAATAACCTTGAACCAGGCCTTTATCTTGAGAAATTTCTTGAAAGTTCAAAAAAAAGCTATCAGCAAAAGCTTATTTTTGAGTGTTTTGATTTTTCATTGTTTGACAGGTTTTTCAGGCGATTTTATTTTTTTTGTAAAAGCAATTCAAATACAATCTTTTTATCAAATTCAGAAAAAATAGAAGAAATTAAAAAAATTGCAGAAGATGATATTTTTTCTGTATCTGAAAAATTTAAAAATCAGCTGGGTAAAATGTTTGGATCAAAAATCCTGCCTGAAAAAGATAGTTCCCTTATTGGAAGGATAGGTAAAGCTTCTCAATGGTTTTTTGAGCGGGTGGAAAAAATAAATGATTTTTTAGAAAAATTAAGTTTTGAAACAGACAACAAAGAAATAAAAAAGCAGCTTGATTATTCATATAAAAACCTTTTTCAGGAAACACTTATAAAAAAAGCATCAGTAAAATCCTGCGAAAACGGGTTTAGTCCTTTGTTTTATTTAAAATCTGTTTCAAAAGCACAAACAGATTTTACTCCACCAAAAAAAAAGAAAGATTCATTACCTTTGTTTGAAGAATCAGATATTGAACATGGCGAAGTGTTTTCTCTTTTAAAAAAATGGAGAGCAAAAAAAGCAGGGGAAGAAAATCTCCCCCATTATCAGATACTTCATCAAAGTGTGATAATCCAGATTTCCATAATTCTTCCGGAAAATGAAAAAGAGTTGATGAAAATAAAGGGAGTAGGGCCTAAAACCAATGAAAAATACGGAAAAGAGCTTCTTGAAATTGTAAATAATTATAGAAAAATAAATAAAATTGAAAAAGTAGAGCTTCCAGAATTTGAAGAAAAACCTAAAAATGTAAAAAAGAATAAAACCCCAAAAGAGGACACTAAAACAATAAGTTTTAATTTATACAAAAAAGGTCTTTCCATTGAAGAAATTGCCAGGGAAAGGGGTTTTGTTCCAGCAACAATTGAAGGACATTTAAGTTTTTTTGTAGAAAAAGGAGAGCTTAATCTTAATGAATTAATTTCAGAAGACAAAAAAGATAAAATAATTCAAGAAATTAAAAATCAAAAAGATCAACTTGGTTTTAAACAAATTAAAGAAAATTTAGGCAATGAATATTCCTATGGAGAAATAAAAATGGTTGTTTCTCATCTTAAGTTTCTTGAAACTAAAGATTAGTTTTATATAAAATCAGCTGACTTCTTCAGTTTGAAAAACAAAATTAAAGGCTTTTTTAAGATCTTCTGTCACAAGATAAAAACAAGGAACCATGACAAGGGTGATTATAGTTGCAAATAAAACTCCAAATCCAAGGGAAATTGCCATTGGAATAAGAAACCTTGCCTGTCTTGAAGTCTCCATAATCATTGGCATAAGTCCGCAAAATGTTGTCAGAGTTGTTAGCATTATCGGCCTGAATCTTAAAATTGCTGAATTGTAAACAGCATTTGCTGGTAATTCGCCTTCCCTGGTTTTTCTATTTGTAAAATCAATTAAAACAAGGGAGCCGTTAACAACAACTCCTGAAAGAGCAACTATTCCAAAAATACTCATTACGCTTAGGGAGTATCCCATAATAAGATGGCCTATTACAGCACCGATTATTCCAAAAGGAATGCAAACCATTATTATTACAGGCTGAAAATAACTTTTGAATGGGATAGCAAGAAGAGCATAAATAAGTAAAAGGGCAAATAAAAGGCCCTGGATAAGGCTTTGAATACTGTCTCTTATTTCTGCCTGGGTTCCTTCAAAGCTATAGGTTAAAAGAGGGGTTTTTTCTAAAAGTCCTGGAAGAACATCTTTTTCAAGATTTGCAGTTAAGATGTCTGCCTGTGATCTTGGGAAAATATCTGCTGTAACTGAAACAACTCTTTTTCCTTCTTCACGGTTTATTGATGTAAATGCCCTTGAATAACTTATTTGGGCAGCATCTCTTAAAAGAATTTCACCTTTGGGAGCATTTAAAACAAGGTTTTCAAGAGTTGCTTCATAATTTCTTTCTTTTTCAGGAAGTTTTACCATAACGCTTATTTCATCTTGACTTCTTAAAAATGAAAGTGCTTTTTTTCCGTAAACCGCATTTCTTACCTGACTGGCAATTTCCCTTGAAGTAAGACCCATTCTTTTCCCTGCCGGGAGAATTGAAAGATCAATTTGACGTTTTCCACTGGCAGAACCATTGTCTATATCAGAAACTCCTTCATAGTTTTCAAGCTTTTTTGCCAGCTCTTTTCCTGCATTTTCAAGAATATCTTTATTGGGATGTGAAAGTCTTATTGTAATTGCTTTTCCCGATCCCGGGCCTCCTCTGTCAGACTCAAAGGAAATTGTTTCAATTCCTGTAAGATTTCCAGTACGTTTTCTCCATTTGTTTGAAAATTCAGTTGTACTTATGGGCCTTTTATCTGCATCTGTAAGATAAACTCTTAAGCTTATTGTATTTTCACGTATAAGAGAAAAAATTCCCTGGCTTAATTCTTCTTTTCCGTTTTCCTCAACAATCTGATTTGCACCGTCAATAAGAATTTTTTCAATTTTTCTTACATTTTCATGGGAAGATCCAATAGGAAGAACTGCATTAGCATAAACATAGTCAGATTCAACAGAAGGAAAAAGAGTCATTCCCATTCTGCCTGATTTTATATACCCTCCAAAGCCCAGAAGAATTGCAAGGCAAAAAGCTATTACATTATATTTGTTTTTAATGGCAAATTTTAAAAATTTGCCATAAATATTTTCAATAAAAGATTCAAAGGCTGTGCTAAAACGATTTTGTAACTTGTTTATAAAATGAAGAATTCCTTTTTTTCTTAAAGGTTTTTGATGGCCAAGATGGGCAGGAAGGATCAAAAGACTTTCAATCAGAGACACAGCAAAGACACAGGCCACTACAATAGGAATTGATTTAAAGATTTTTCCCATGAATCCAGGGATAAAAAGCAGGGGGAGAAAAGTTATAATATTGGTGGTAACACTGAAAAATACAGGGGTAGCAACTTCTTTTACTCCATAGACTGAAGATTGGAAAATTGAAAATCCCTTCTGTCTAGAGCTGTAAATATTTTCGCCTACAACAATGGCATCATCAACAACAATTCCAAGTGTAATTATAAAAGCAAACATGGTTATCATGTTTATGCTGAAGTCTGTAAATGGGAAAATAAGGAAAGCTCCTGAAAATGAGACAAGAATTCCAAGGCTTACCCAGAAAGCAAGTCTGATTTCAAGGAAAAGAGCAAGAAGAATAAAAACAAGGAAAAGTCCCTGAAATGCATTTTTTAATAAAAGTGCTCCCCTTTGCTTGAAGGTGTCTGATCTGTCCCTTAAAACTGAAAGCTGTAAATCTCCTGGAAGTTCTGAGTTTATTTCAGCCATTATTTCTTTGGCGGCTTTAGAGACCTGAATGGGAGTTTGATCTCCAACTCTGTAAACATCAATCAAAAGGGCATTTTTTCCATTAAATCCTGCAGTGACAAAGGAATCTTCAAAACCTTCCTTAACAATTGCCAGATCTCCAAGCAAAACTCTTTCCCCGCTTGCCGTGGTGATTATGGGAAGTTTTTTGTATTCTTTGGCTTTTTCCTTTAAATCTTTGACTCTTACAAGAAGGTCTCCTCCTTTTGTTCTTAAGTTCCCAGCTCCTACATCAAGAGATGAGGCTTTTATGGAAGAGGCAATATCTTCAATTTTTAAATTATATTTTCTTAAATTAGCCTGGGGAACTTCAATGTGAATTTCCCTGTCCCTTGAACCGCTTAATTCTATCTGGGTGATGTCTGAACTTTGCAAAAGTCTGTCTTTTATGTTTTCGGCTGTGTCTCTTAGAACAATATCATTTTCAGAGCCCCATAAAACCAGATCAAGAACTCCTCTTTTTCTTTCAGCAATTGATACCTTTGGATCTTCGGTTTCATCGGGAAAGGAACTTATTCTGTCAACTTCCTTTTCAACTTCCTGCCATAGTCTTATAATATCAGCAGATTTTAATGCCTCAATAATAACTCTGCCTGAACCTTCAGAAGCAGTGGAGCTTATACTTTCTATTCCTTCAAGTCCTTCAATTGCTTCTTCTATTGGAAGAATTATTCCTTTTTCAACTTCTTCGGGGCTTGCTCCGGGATAGGCAACTGAAACAATCACTGAATCAGGATCAAATTCAGGGAAAACTTCTTGTTTTATATTCAGTCCCATAATAATTCCCCCAACCAGAAGAACTATCATTAGAATATTTGCAGCAACTGAGTTGGAAGCCATCCAACCTAAAATGCCTTTGTTTGTGAATTCGTTCATCTGTGACTATCCTGATTATTGTCTATTTTAAGAGGCATTCCGTTTACAGGTATATTAATTGAGGAGGTGACAATTTTTTCACCTTCTTTTATTCCTTTTTTAACAAAAATATTTTTATCGTCTTTCCAGATTATTTCCACAGGCCTTATTTCAAGAACTCCATTGTTAAAAATCCAGATATTATTGTCATGGACATTTTCCCTTGGAATTTCAAACACATTTTTTATAATATCACCCATGATTTCAAAACTAATGTAATCACCTGCTATCAATGGCAGTTTTTCACAGTCAAGACTAAGAGGATCCTTTACTTCTGCAATAATTTCAACCATTCTTGAATCTTTACTGACCCGGCCTGTAAGGGATTTTAAATTTCCTGTTCTAAAAAGATCTGAAGTCTGGGAGTAAACTTTGACCAAAGCTTTGTTTTGCTCTGCTTTTACAAGTCTTTTGATTCTGTCCTGGGGAAGATAGCCTAAAATTCTATATGATGATGTTCCATAAAGCAGGGCGATTTTTTCAAGTGAAGAAATATAGCTTCCCTCTTCAATATAGGTTTCTATTATTACCGAATCAAAAGGTGCTTTAATTATGGTTCTTGATAGGTCTAGCTGAGCTTTTGAAAGTTCAGCTTCTGATGATTCAAGTTTTGCCCGGGCAGATTTAAGTTGGGGCTGTCTTAATGCAAGTGATTTGTTTTCAAATTCATCCATTCCTGATTTTTCATAAAAGCTAAGCTCTTTTTTGGCACTTTCCTGTTTTCCTATTTCAAGGCTTAGTTCTGCTTCAGACTGCTTTACCTGGGCTTTTAGTTTTTTTATCTGGTAAAGGTAATCTTCTTTTTCAATTTCTGCTATTATTTCGCCTTTTTTTACAATCCCCCCGGGATAAAAGTTTTTTGAAACAAAAACAATTTTACCGCTGACAGAAGTTTTAAGGTCAACACTTTTTTCAGGAACAACTGTTCCCATTCCTTTTATTATTATTTGAGATGTTTTTTTATTTAGAGTTTTAATATCAACATAAAATGCTTTTACTGTCTTTTTGGCTCCTTTTTTTACCAAAGGTTTTGAAGTCATAAAATAAGTGTAGCTTTTAACCCCCAGGAAAATGAGTAAAATAAAAAGAGCTGTTTTTATAGAAATTCTTATGATTTTTAAGTTTTTTTCATTCATTTTTATTTTCCATGTTTTTTGCAAATTTTTCAGCCCAGGTGCTTCCAATGGCTCTGTAAAGAGATATCCTATATTCAAGGAGATTTGATTTTTCGTTTATAAGAATAGATTCAAGATTTTTGAGGTAATTATATTTTTCAATATAATCAATATAATCTGAGCTTCCGTTTTTATATTCATTCTCAGAATAATAAAGGGAAGTTTTTGATGCTTCTATTCTTTTTTTTACAAGTTCCAGTTTTTTTAACTGGGATTTTTCTTCTGAAACTGCATCTGATACTTCCTTTAGTGCCGAAATAACAAGGTCTTTATAGGAATATAAATTTTCGTTTCTTTCCGCTCTTGTTCTTTTGATCTCTTCTTTTAAATTTCCTCCGTTAAACACTGGTGCTGCTAAATTTGCCGCAAGATTTGAGATCCAGTCATCAATGGAAAGAGAAAAGTCATCTGAACCAAGACCTATGGCTCCTGAAATTGAAAGCTTTGGAAGCATATTTTTTTTTGCAGAATAAAGGTTTTGCTGGGAGGCATTAAGCCTTGAAAAAGAAGCTTTAATATCTGGCCTTGAACTGAGAATATCTAAAGGAATTCCAGTTTCAGGCATTGGAGGAAGATCAGGAAGTTCAGATACTTTTAATTTTAAAGAGTCAATTCCTGTAAGATAGATAAGTTTGTTTAAAAGAAGGGTTTTTTCAAGCTCAATGGAGTTTATTGTTTCTTTTAATGAAATTGTTTCCTTTTTATGATCATAAATATTTGAAGCCTTGGTCATTCCATTTTTATACCTGAGCTTTAAAATCTCAAGCTGGTTTTCATTCTGGTTAAGGATTTCATTTAAAATTTTTAGTCTTGAATTGATTGAAGTTATATCTTTCCATGTGGTTACAGTTTCAGAGGCAATGGTTACTGCAGCTGATTCTAGTTCACTTCTTGCAGCTTTTTCATTAAATTCAGCAGCTTTTACCCGGGAATTTATTTTTCCCCATAAATCAATTTCATAACTTGCCGCAAGTCTTGCAGATGAAGATTTAGAGGTGTTTTTATCTGTTCTTGTTTCAGAAATTCCCCCCTCAATATCAAGATCAGGAAACAGCCCTGATTTTTCCTTTGCAGAAACAGCCCCTGATTTTTTAAGGGTTTCAAAGGCCTTTTTTATTGTATTATTGTTTTTAAGAGCGGTTTCAACCAGATAATTAAGTTCTTCATTATTTAAATCTTCCCACCATTTTTCAATTTTTACATTTCCTGATAAATTTTTGGTGAAACTTTCAGGCATTTTAACATCAAAATTTTTTTCTTCGGGTTTAAATGACGCACACCCGGAAATTAAAATGATTATCAATACAAAGATTAAAAATTTTTGATTCATGATTATCCTGTAAAATTAAAAGCTTTAAGTTTTTTTAATTGGCTGATGAAGATCATTAGATTTAAGAAAGCTTTTTATTTTTCCCCTGTAAAAAGAGTGCAGATTCCAAAGGTAAAATTTTTATATTCCAGATTTTTAAATCCGGCTTTTTCCATTATTTTTAAAAAATCAGGGGAAGAAGGAAAATTAATTACAGATTCAGGCAGATAAGAATAAGCGTTATAATTTTTTGAAAAAAGGCCGCCTATAAATGGAAGTATTTTTAAAAAATATAAAAGATAAAGGGATTTTAAAAATTGGTTTTCAGGTGTTGTAAGCTCTAAGACAGCAATTCTGCCGCCGCTTTTAAGACAGGAATAAAAGTTTTCCAAAGCTTTTTGTCTGTTTACTATGTTTCTTATTCCAAAAGCTATGGTAACTGCATTAAATTTTTGATCTTTAAATGGAGAATAAAGAGCATTTGAAGAAACAAGGTAAAAACTATTTTCTTTATTTTTTAGCCTTATTTTTTTCTTTGAAAATCTAAGCATTTCCCAGGAAAAATCAGCTCCTGTTATCTGGGCTGTTCTATTTTGTCTTAAAACTTCAAGGCCTATATCACAGGTTCCGCATGCCATATCAAGAATTTTGGGGTTGTTTTGATCAAGTTTAAGTGATTTTACCGCCTTTTTTCTCCAGGTGACATCCTGTCTTAGGCTTAAGAATCTGTTAAGAAAATCATACCAAGGTGCTATTGTATCAAACATGCTTTTTATAAATGGGCGTTCATTCTTATTCATTGACAATACCGTTTAATGTATTAATTATTATATAAAATTTTGGCTTCCGAAAAACTCAAGGTCGGAAGCCAATTTTATTTAATTGAAGACGGCAAAATATTTACCACAATCTTAAATTTTAAACAATAAACATAAAGTTCAGGTTTTTATAATGACAACAAAAAAAGATTATTATGAGATTTTAGGGGTTGAAAAGGATGTTGATTCAGATACCTTGAAAAAAAGGTATAGAAAAGTTGCAATGAAGTACCATCCAGACCGAAATCCTAACAATGCCGAAGCTGAGGAAAAATTCAAGGAAGCATCTGAAGCATACGCTGTTTTATCCGATGTGGAAAAAAGAAAGATTTATGATCAATATGGTCATGAAGGCTTAACAGGAGCAGGTTTTTCAGGAGCTGGAGATTTTAATGATATTTTTTCAGACTTTGGTGATGTATTTCAGGAGTTTTTTGGATTTGGGAGAAGCAGAAAAAGACGCTCAGGACCTTCAAGGGGCTCTGATTTAAGATATGATCTTGAAATAGATTTTGAAGAAGCTGTGTTTGGTGCTGACAAAGAGCTTGATCTTTTAAAAGATGAAAAATGTGAAAGATGCTCTGGAATAGGAAGTGAACCTGGAAGTTCTCCCGAGGTTTGTTCCAGGTGCGGGGGATCTGGCCAGTATACAGAGTCCCAGGGATTTTTCACAGTGAGATCAACTTGTCCGTATTGTAAGGGGCAAGGTTCTGTAATTAAGGATCCATGCAGGGAATGCAGGGGAAGGGGAGTTGTCCAGAAGCAAAGAAAGATTTCCTTGAAAATTCCCAAAGGGGTGGACAGTGGCTCAAAACTAAGGATTTCTGGTGAAGGAGAAGCAGGGGCATTAGGCGGACCAAACGGTGATCTTTATATTTTTCTAAGGGTGAGGCCACATAAAAATTTTGAAAGAAGAGGAACAGATTTAATCTGTTATGTTGATATTACTTTTATCCAGGCCGCTTTAGGAGATAAAATAACCATTCCAACCATAAGTGGTGAGCTTGAAATAGAAATACCAAAAGGAACCCAGTTTGGCGATAAAATAAGACTTAGAAATGAAGGGGTTCCCTCTCTTAGAACAGGTCAAAGAGGTGATCAAATTGTCATTTTTCATATAAAAACTCCAAAAGGTATAAACAAGAAGCAGGAAAAGCTTTTAAAAGAATTTAACAAGCTTGATAAAAGTAAGATTAAAAACAAACTCAAAAATCTTTTAAAAGGATTTTAGATATGTATGAACTAAAAGTTACAGGAAGTTTTGCAGCTGCACATCGTCTTTCAAATGTTACTGAGAAATGTGAAAATCTCCATGGACATAATTGGAAAACAGAGCTCTTTATAAAATCTGACAAACTCAATGAGTTTGGAGTTGTAATAGATTTTGGAATTATAAAAAAATATTTAAGGGAAATTTTAGAATATCTTGATCATAAGTATTTGAACGAATTGGAGCCATTTAAAAATATCAATGCATCATCAGAAGTTTTATCAAAATATATTGCCGATGAAATTGAGAAACGAATTGAAAGTAAAGAAATAAGTGTTTCAAGGGTAACAGTCTGGGAATCAGACAATGCCGCAGCTACTTATTATCCTGATAAATAAAAAGCTGGAAAACTGAAACTGCTTTTTTGCCCGGTCATCAAATTAAGTTTTATCAATATGAGCTGGACAAAAAAGCTTTGTTTCGGTTAATTACTCACCTGATTTTTTTATTATTCCTTTTCCATGAAGTTTGTCGTCTTCAAAAACAGAAGCATTTCCAAAAGCCTTATAAATTGAAAGTCCGTCAAAAAGTGGAACTAAAACTTCATCTAAAAGGATTTCGCCTTTTTCTGTTAAATCAGGAGATTTAAATTTTGAAAGTTTTAAAATAGACCTTCCTGAATCTTTGAGATTATCTAAAAACTTTATGGTATCAAAAAATGAAATCATGTTGAATTCTTCTGGAAACTGTTCTTTTATAAATTTGAAGTTAGAATTGTTTTCTATGGAATTTCCAGACTTGCCTGAATCTATAATTTTTTGGAAAACAAAAGTATTGACTGAAACAATGAAGTAATCATTAAAATATCCCCAGGAAGGCTCAATTGACTTTCCAAACGGAAGGGGAATTGATTTGATTTTAACATTGTTTAAGGTTTTGTTCTGAAGGGGAATCAGGTTGTTTTGTTTTTTCCGGATAGAATCAAAGCCTTTGTTAAAAACAGGCCCGGCTTTTTTGTCAAATACAAAAGCCAGAGAGGGAACAGGAAAGATTCCCCTGGTGTCAGTATCTGTAATTATAATTCCCAGTTCACCTTTAAATTCATTATAAAATGTTCTTGGATCAACCTGGGTTTCAAATAACAATTTCTGCTCAAATTCCTTAAGTTTTTCTTTGTCATTAAAAATATTGTCTATAAATTTTTCAGGATTGAACTTGTTCTGCCATGAAAAGCTGACAAGGTCTTTGGGAACCATGGATAGAAAATTTTTCCCATTTTCTTTTTTGATGGTGTTTTTATAATTAAGCTCTACTTCTGAAATAGATTCATAAAAAGAGTCACCTCTGTTAAACCCGCATAAAACAACTGATTTTAAGTCATTATTCAATCTGCTCTTTAAATTAACAAGAAAATCTGTTTTGTTTTTTTTGCTTATTCTTTCAATTTTTGAATAGATTTCTTTTGTATCTGCATAGAAAAAAAAGTCTCTTTTCTTAAAATTTATTTTGTTTTTTATATTTTTATATTTTTTTGTAGAAGCCAGGGATTTTTCTTTAGTCACTCCTGCAATTTTTTGGGCTGTTTCAAGGTTTAAGGTGAGTATCAGGTATTCATTAATTAGAAAATGGTAAAAGTCAAAAGAGTCTTTATATCTGGCTTTTGAAATTGTGGTTTTCTTGTATTCAAATTTTTCTTTTGTTTCTATTTCAGAAATGGATTCTGATAGGATTTGAGAAAATTTTGAGTTTATTTTGGACTGGATAAGCAAAGCTGCTTCCATATTTTCCAAAGGTTTTTCAAGATCAAAGGATATAAGGGCAAAAGAAATGTTTTTACCCAAAAAGTTGTAAAAAATTTCCTGATTTATTTTTGAACTAAAGTCTGATTTAAACTTTTCAAAGCCTTTTATTGTTTCTTCGGGAAGCTCAAGTTTTTTAGCTGTTGAAATAAAATCTATTTTTTTTATATTTTGACCCAGGTTGTTTTTGCTGATACTTTTTATGTTTTTTTCAAGGTTTTTTATCTGAATAAGAAAAGTTGTATTCTCAGGCAGAAGCTGTTCAGGAGCTGATGGTAAAAGAACAGGGGCTTTTATTAAATAAAAATAAGCTCCGACACCTGATGCAAGTGCAAGAATAAAAAAAGAAATAAAAATTTTTTTCATACAAAACCTTTCCTGGTGTATTTTTCATAAAAATTAAAGTATATGTTTTGGGCTTGACTGTTTAGTTACAGCTCAAATCAATGTTTTTTGTTTGATAGACAAAGATCTTTTTTACCAAGATTAACTGCTCATAATAATAGATTTCATTTTAATGTAAACTAAATTAAAAGGGGAAAGATTTATGGACGCTTTTCTGAAATCTCTGGAAAGCTTTATGGGAGTACTCAGCGGTTGGATTTGGGGGACTCCGCTTTTGGTTCTCCTTGTTGGAACAGGTGTTTGGCTGACAATAAGATTAAAAGGACTTCAGTTTACAACTCTTGGAGAATCCCTTTATCTTGCTTTCATCAGAAGAAAAAATTTTGATGATAAAGAAGACGGAGATATTTCCCATTTTCAAGCCTTAATGACAGCCATGTCAGCTACAGTTGGTACAGGTAATATAGCTGGAGTTGCAACTGCAATTGCACTTGGAGGCCCTGGTGCCTTGTTTTGGATGTGGATAACAGGACTTGTTGGGATGGCTACAAAGTATGCGGAAGCTGTTCTTGCTGTTGTTTACAGAGAAAAGGATGCCAAGGGGAATATGAGCGGCGGGCCTATGTATTATATTTCCAATGGTTTGGGCTGGAAATGGATGGGTACTCTTTTTGCTGTTTTTGCAGCAATTGCAGCCTTTGGTATTGGAAATATGGTTCAGTCAAATTCCATGGCCGATGCAGTTAATGCAAACTTTAATATTCCTTTTTGGGTTACAGGGCTTGTAACAATGTTTTTTGTTTCCCTTGTTGTTATAGGAGGGATCAAGAGTATAGGAAGAGTTACTTCTGTTATTGTACCTTTTATGGTTCTTTTTTATGTAATAAGCTGCCTTATTGTTCTTATTGTCAATTATTCAGAAATTCCCTCAGCTTTTGGAGTTATTTTTAAATATGCTTTTAATCCCACAGCTGCAACTGGAGGGTTTGCAGGTTCTGCTTTGATGCTCACAATAAGAATGGGGGTTGCAAGAGGGGTTTTTTCAAACGAATCAGGGCTTGGCAGTGCACCTATTGCCGCAGCTGCTGCTAAAACAAACCATCCTGTAACCCAGGCTCTTGTGTCCATGACCCAGACTTTTATTGATACAATAATTGTTTGTACAATGACAGGTCTTGTTATTGTTTTAAAAGGTGCCTGGACAACAGGCAGAAACGGTGCTGATCTTACCACCTACTCTTTTAAGATTTCAGCAGTTCCAGGGGGAGAATACATTGTAACAATAGGTCTTATTCTTTTTGCCTTTTCAACAATTTTAGGCTGGTGTTACTATGGAGAAAAATCAATAGAGTATCTTTTTGGTGAAAAGGCAGTAATGCCTTACAGGTTTGTATTTGTTCTTTTTGTTGGAATAGGATCTGTTTTGAAACTTAACCTTGTCTGGACAATTGCTGATGTTTTCAACGGTCTTATGGCTTTTCCAAACTTAATAGCTCTGGTAGCTCTTACCCCTGTTGTTGTTAAATCCACCAGGGAATATTTTGATAAGAAAAAAGAATAGATTTTTTTAAAGTTTTAAAAAGGCTGTTTTATCCTGAAATCCAGCCCGGGAAATAGATGATAAATTTTTATTTTATGGGAGAATTGATATGGGTACAAATAATCTACAACCTTTTTCTATGATTGAAGGCTTGGTTGAGCATTTTAAGGATGAAAAATGTCTTACAATTGAAACCCATATTTCATGGATTGTTATAACAGATAAATACGCCTACAAGATTAAAAAATCACTGGATCTTGGGTTTCTGGATTTTTCCACCCTTGAAAAAAGGTTGCATTTTTGCCGGGAAGAAATCCGTCTTAACAAAAAATTTGCACCAGATATTTATCTTTGTGTTATTCCAATTACCGGTACACTTGAGTCTCCCAAATGGGATGGAGATGGGAAACCCATTGAATATGCTGTGAAAATGCGGGCTTTTCCCCAGGATAAGCAGCTGGACCGAGTCCTTGACGCCGGTTTGCTAAAAGCCGAACAATTTGATCTTTTAGCAGATTATATAGGAAAATTTCATGAAGAAGCAGAGGTTGCCCCTGGAAACAGCGACTATGGAAGCCCTGAAAAAATTTTTTACCCTGTCCAGGAAAATTTTATCCAGATACGCGAGCATTGCAGGGATAAAGATGTGTTGAAATCGCTTTCACAACTGGAAAAATGGAGCAGCGAAACCTTTGATTCTCTTTTTTCCACTTTTATAGCAAGAAAAAAGTATGGTTTTATCAGGGAATGTCATGGGGATCTGCATTTGAGAAATCTTGCCTGGGTCGAAAACCGGCCAGTGGCTTTTGATTGTATTGAATTTGATCCTTACCTGAGGTGGATCGATACTATAAATGATCTGGCGTTTTTGGTAATGGATTTAGATAGTAAAAATCAATCCAGGTTTGCCAACCGTTTTATTAATAAGTACTTGGAATATAACGGAGATTATGAATCAATTCCCATTTTAAAATTCTATCTGGTTTATAAGGCTTTGATCCGTGCCAAGATCTCTGCCATTCGAGGTGATCAGCCAGGGATAAGTTCCAAAGAAAAAGCCTTGGCTAAAAAAAAGTTTCAAGACTACTTAAAGCTGGCCTTGGATTATACTAAACCTGTGACACCATTATTGATTATCACTCGAGGTATGTCAGCCTCTGGAAAAAGCACCATAAGTCAGCAGCTTGCAGAATCATTGGGAGCCCTGCGTATTCGAACTGATGTTGAACGAAAACGGCTTTTTGGTTTAAGACCTGAAGACAAGAAGGAGAATAAAATAGATCAAGGTATTTACGGACAAAGTGCCACTGAAAAGACCTATTCAAAACTTGAGGAATTTACAGAGAAGATAGTCAATTCAAAACATTCTGTAATAGTTGATGGAGTGTTTATGCATTATTGGCAGCGGGAATTATTTAGAGAGCTGGCAAAAAAGAAAAATATCCCCTTTATTATTCTGGAATTTGTCTGCGATATAAAAACTCTTCAAAAACGTATTGTAGAGCGTAAAAACAAAGAAAATGTTTCTGATGCGGATCTCAAGGTACTTGAACATCAGTATACCAGGTGGGAACCCTTGAATAGCAATGAGATCTGCAATTCTGTAACAATAGATACAGGCAGGCAGGTCAACATAAAAATCCTTGCCAGGCAGCTTAAAGAAAAAACCTAATTTACCAGGAGGCTATTGTTATAGGTTTGTTTTTTTCTCTTATCCCATTGATTAACTAAAACCTTTGTGGGCTTTTCAAATTTATTGCATTTACTGAGTTAAACTTGAAAAACCCTCAATTCAGGTAAAATAAAGAAAGCTGAATTGAACAGCTTTTTAACCAATTTTTCTAAGTAGTTAATTGTTTTTTTTAACTCTTTGTTCTGCTTTTTCTTGATCCACCTGAAAAATACCTGTGGGGTCAACCTGGAAAAACATTGCTTTAAGCCAGGCAAATCCGAACTGAAGAAGCTCTACGTCATCGCTGAATCTTTCAATAAGGTTGTCATCAAGGTTGTACATTTCCTTGAACCCGCTTTCCAAAACAAACCTTCTAAAAGCATCTATGTTGTAGCAGACCATGAAAAAAAGTTTTTTACTTTTTTCAGAAAATTTCATTGTTGTGGTTGTTGTTTGCTTTCTTATAACAAGATCCATCCATCCTGAATTTATTTTGTCTCTTTCTTCAATCCCTTGATCTTGTCTCCATTCTTTTACTGTCATTTCATTTTTTTCAAGGTGACCTTTGCAGGTAGGCTCTGTAATGAGAAAAAAGAAGTCTTTGTCTTCATTTTCTTTCATTCTATGACTTAAGGATCCAAATCCTACAGGATAATATCGGCATATTGTGGGTCTGTCCTCGTAAATAATGCACCCTTCAACGTCTTTTACAAAAGGACAGGATTTTCTTTCATCATCAAGCATTCTCAGTGTAATTATAGGAAGATCTGTTTTTTCCAGCATATTAGGCTCTGTATAAATTGAGAGAAATTCGGATGAGTCAATTTCCATCTTATTTTTTATTTTAATTATGTCATAGGGAGTGAGCATAATGTTTATATTTCTGCAGCAATTGGTAAAACAGCTTACTCCAGGATGGCATTTGAATTGAAATTTACTATTTTCATTTAATTCAACAGGTTTAATTTCTGCTTTTATATCTTTTGTCATTTTAATATCTCCATTAGTTTATAATTAAGAAGTTGAAAATACCATTAATTGGTTAAATGTCAAATCAGGTCTTGAGTTTTTTTTAAAACAATACTTATATAGTTTTAATAAAATTTAAGTTTAATTCCAAATTAACGGAGTAAAGGTATGGATTTACAAATCATAAAGTCTAATCAATTAAAGGAAAAACCAGCTGAGGACAAGCTGAGTTTTGGCAAAATGTTTACAGACCACATGTTTATTATGGATTATGAAACAGGAATCGGATGGAATGATCCAAGAATTCAACCTTTTGGTCCTTTTACCATTTCTCCGGCAACTTCTGTACTTCATTATGCTCAGGCAATTTTTGAAGGACTAAAAGCCTATAAAAACTCTAAAGGCGAGGTAGTTCTTTTTAGGGCAAAAGAAAATTTCAAGCGAATGAATAAATCAGCAAAAAGAATGTGCATTCCTGAATTTGATGAAGATTTTGTTTTTAATTCTCTTAAGGAGCTTATAAAAATTGATAAGGACTGGGTTCCCTCAAAAGAAGGAACTTCCCTTTATATAAGACCTGCAATAATTGCTACAGATGAATATGTTGGAATAAAGGCATCTGATAATTATAGATTTTTTATAATTATGTGTCCTGTGGGAGCCTATTATTCAGCAGGCTTTGATCCTGTTAAAATCTGGATTACCAAAGATTATGTAAGAGCAGTTCCCGGAGGTGTGGGAGAAGCAAAAACTGCAGGTAACTATGCAGCAAGTCTTTATGCGTCAGAAGAAGCCATGAAAAAAGGTTATAATCAGGTTTTATGGCTTGACGGGATAGAAAAGAAATACATTGAGGAAGTGGGCTCAATGAATATATTCTTTGTTATTGATGGAGAAATTATAACCCCAAAACTCACAGGCAGTATTCTTCCGGGAATAACAAGAGATTCTGTAATAGCAATGGCAAAAAAAGAAGGCTACAAGGTTAGAGAAGAAAGAATTTCAGTAGAGGATGTAATAAAAGCCCATAAAAGCGGAAAGCTTGATGAAGTTTTTGGAAGCGGAACTGCTGCAGTTATATCTCCGGTTGGAGAAATTGCCTATGGAGACGAAAAAATAGTTGTGGGTGATGGTAAAACAGGAAAAATTTCAGCAAAATTTTTTGAAAACCTGACAGGAATTCAGTATGGAAAAAAACCAGACCCTTTTGACTGGATGATAAAAGTTTGCTGATTTAAACTTTTGTTAGATAATTGAAAAATTATAAAAAAAGAAGGCTGAAATGAAAAAAGATATCAGCCTTATTTTTATAATATAATTACAGGATAAAGTTAAAACTTTGGCTAAGTATAGTTTTTTATAAACTCTAAAAGTTCATCTTTAATTTCAGGCTGTTCCATACAAAATGCAAAATTAGCCTTTTGAAATCCTGCCTTGCTTCCGCAGTCAAATCTTTTGCCTTTAAATCTGTAGCCGTATACAGGCTGTGATTCCATAAGCTCTGCCATTGCATCTGTGAGCTGGATTTCTCCTCCTGCTCCTTCGTTTGTATTTTGTAAAATTTCAAAAATTTTAGGGGTAAGAATATATCTTCCAATAATTGCAAGATTTGATGGAGCATCCTCAGGCTTTGGTTTTTCAATCATTTTCTTTATCTGAACAAGACTGTTTCCCATTTCATCAGCATCTACTATCCCATATTTATCCGTATGTTTTGGATCAATTTCTTCAATGGCTGCGATTGATGCTCTTACCCTGTCAAATTCATTTATCATTTGTTTTAAAACAGAGTTGTCTGACTTGATAAGATCGTCTGCAAGTAAAACTGCAAAAGGTTCATCTCCAACAATATCTCTAGCACACCAGATGGCGTGGCCAAGTCCTCTTGCTTCGTTTTGTCTTGTGTAGATAATAGTTCCTGATTCAGGAACTATATTCATTACACTTTCCAAGAGCTTGTCTTTCCCCTTTGTAAGAAGAGTATTTTGAAGTCTGTGCGAATAGTCAAAATGATCTTCAAGAGCACTTTTACCCCGGCCTGTAACAAAAATAATCTGCTCAATTCCTGCTTCAAGTGCTTCTTCAACTGCATATTGAATAAGAGGTTTATCAACAACAGGAAGCATTTCTTTGGGCATTGCTTTTGTTGCAGGAAGAAATCTTGTTCCAAGACCGGCAACAGGGAAAACAGCTTTTTTTATTTTCATGGTTATTAAAGGTCTCCAGTTTAATTTATTTTGCCTGTTCGTATGCTTCTTCAATTCTTTTTCTTATATATTGGATATTTTCATCTGTTCCCTCATCAAGGTCAAAACAGTGTCCGTCTTCACCAAGAAGTCCCCCTGGAACAAAATCACCTTCTTCATTTGGATCGTTAATTGTATCTCCGTAAAAACAGACAGAAAGCCATCTGTCCATAGGATCATCATCAATAATATCAAGAAGAACAAATAAAGGTCTTGATTGTCCCTTTTTTTTGCCTCTTAAAGAATAACTTATTCCAGGTCTTGAATTGAGTTCAAGCTCAACATCTGTTTTTGATTCAAGAAAATCTTTAAAAACAATAAAACTTTCTTTTGTTTTTGTTCCTGAATCTTTCCAGTCTTTAATCAGTTTTTTTAATTCTTCCATTATTTATCTCCTTATTTCAATTTCTTATATTATTCACAATATGCTCAAGCTCTGGAAAAATAAGAGCTTTTGATGCAAGTTTGCATGCACCCACGCTTTTAGGAAGACAGAAAATAACAGTTTTTCCTGCTATTCCTGCTTTTGCTCTTGATAAAATGGCTGGTGAATCAATCTGTTCAAGCCTTATTGAGGTGAAAGCAGATGAAAAACCTGTAATTTCTTTTGTAAAAAGAGGGGAGATTGTTTCTATTGTAATATCATTTCTACCCAGTCCTGTTCCTCCTGTTGTAATTATACAATGGGGATTTTCATAAAAAATTAAATTTGTAACAGCAGTGCTTATTTCACTGAAGTTATTTTTGACCGTTATCCGTTTTAAAAGATTGTGGCCTTCTTTTTTTATTCTTTTTTCAATCCAGTTACCGCTTCTATGCTTCTTGTTTTTTGATGAAGATATAACAACAACAGCAATATCAAGTTTTTTAAAAGGTTTTTTTATATATGTTTTTAATCCCATTAATTTTCTCCGGTTATAAATACCATGTCCTCACCGTCGACTTCTTTTACAAAAACATTCACTCTTTCATTTTTTTCAGTTTCAATAAACTTCCCTGTAACATCTGGCTGGATGGGAAGTTCTCTGTGATCTCTGTCAATTAGTGCAGCAAACATTATTCTACTGGGTCTTCCAAAATCAAGAAGTGCATCTATAGCAGCTCTTGTTGTTCTTCCTGTGAAAATAACATCATCAATAAGAATAATTTCCTTGTCATCAACTGAAAAATAAATTTTTGATTCCTTAACCTCAGGATGGATAGAAATTCTTGTCCAGTCGTCTCTATATAAATTTATATCAATTTCTCCTATTGGAAAATCTGAATCTGCAATTTTATCCATTATTTTTTTAAGTCTTTTTGCAAGAAAGACTCCCCTTGTGTAAATTCCTACAATTGCAATTTTTTTTGGGGATGAAACTTTTTCAAGAATTTCATAAGCCATCCTTGTAAGCTTTCTTGATATTTCATTTTCATTAAGAATTACACGTTTTTCTTTCATTTTATTACTCCGATGGTATAAAAGTTGTCATTGATAATAGGACGTTTGGCAATTACCTTCAACAATGAATTTTGACTATGAAAGATTATGGGCTTGTTCTTATTCACAATAAAGAAGAAAATTCTTTTAAAATTGATCAAAAACTTGAATCTGTAAAAGGTTTTTTTAAATCAATTGTTATAGTTTCGCATTCACCTGAAAAATTTGGAGAGTCCTTATTTCCTGTGATTGTGCCTTTTATGGGAAACTCTTTTTTTTCCCAGATTTATTCAGGGCTTTTTTTTATGGAGGATAAAAATATTCTTGCACTAGATTCAGGCTTTCTTTTTCCGGTTTTAAAAAATTTGGAAAAACTTAAGAAAAATCTCCACAAAGGCGTTGATGCTGCTCTTTTTTATGAAAAAAACAAGTATATTTTAACTCCCGGAGCATACTCAACAAAAATTTTAAATAAGTTTAGAAAAAATGTCTTTGATCCTGATTATGATGAGTTGTTTATTAAAAGAATGAAAATAAATAAAATTTTTAATGGGGAATCATGAAACGATTTTTAATGTTTTTTGTTATTGTTTTTTTCTTTTGTTCTTGTGGATCAAAAGATAATCTTAAAAAAGATTTTTTTAAAGAAGTAAAAAAAAGTAATTATCCTGTTTTTACCGATGATATGGGATTTGACGGGCTTTTAAGAGCTATAGATATGTCTTTGTCCTATTATAGTGTTTTTAGAGATGATAAAGATTTTTCTTTTGGGGAAAATAAAGTAAGTAAAGCTAAGCTGGAAAAGTCATTAAAAAGTTTTAAGAATTTCATTGAAAACTCACCTTCTTTAAAAGAGCTTGAAAAATATATTTCAGATAATTTTATTCTTTATTCTCCCCATTCCCAAGACACAGAAAAGTCTTTTTTATTCACAGGTTATTACGAACCTGAGCTTAAAGGAAGTTTAATAAAAACGGATAAATATCTTTATCCCCTTTATCTTCTTCCCAAAAATATGGTTTATGTTGAACTTGACAAATTTTCTTCTTCATATGGAAAGAAAAAACTTACAGCAAGAAAAGATGGCAATAGGATAATTCCTTATTTTACAAACGAGGAAATCGCTTTTGAAGGAGCACTTGAAAAAGAAGGAGAAGTAATTGTTTGGCTTGACAGTCAGGTGGATTTGTTTTTTTTACAAATTCAGGGCTCAGGAAAAGTTTATCTTGAAAACGGTGAGGTCTTAAGGGTTCATTATGCCGGAGGAAATGGGCATAGCTATAAAAGCATAGGTAAATATCTTATTGAGCAAAATAAAATGACTTTAAAGGAAATGTCTATGCAAAGCCTTAAAAAATATCTTGAAGAAAACCCCGAAGAGCTAAGGGAAGTTTTGTCATACAATACAAGCTATGTTTTTTTTGAAGAAGTGGAAGGCGGCCCTTATGGAGCTCTTTCAAGGGAGGTTACCCCCGGAAGATCCCTGGCCCTTGATTTGAAACTTTATCCCAGAGGCGGTCTTGTTTATATTGAAGCAAAAAAGCCTGTTTTGTCAGGAAACAAAGAAATAAAATCTTGGAAAGATATGAAAAGATTTATGTTTATTCAAGATACCGGAGGGGCAATCAAGGGATATTTCAGGGGAGATGTTTTTTTTGGATGCGGAGAGTATGCTGAAATAGCAGCCGGCCATCTTGCAGATAAAGGTAATATTTATCTTTTTATACCTTATAACTAAAACTGATTTGTAAAAAAATTATAAAAACTTTTCTTGATTGGTTGTTTTTTAAATATTCATTTTTAGAGAGTTTAGAAATTGCTATAAGTTTAGCAGGTTTATTTTTCTTGCTTTAACATTTGATTTTTTAAACTGAAAAAGAATAATAGTAATTGGTTGCTTCATATTTAGTGCTTTGGATTTTTTGTAAAATTTAAATCTGCTGATTTGATAGATCTGTTTTTTTAGTTTGATGCTAAGCTGATTTATTTTTCTAATTAATTATACCCTTAGGTAGAATCTATATATTTTTTTACTGTTCTCCTATCAAGACCTGTTCTTCTTGCCACTTCTTCAAAATTTGCAAATCTTTCATATAAAAGTGTACAATATCCAGACATAAGCTCATGAGCTCCAATTTCTCCTTTTACAAGCCCTGAAACAAGAAGTTCTTCAACTCCCTTGTTGATTTTGTTTTTACTGAGATAATGTTTATTCAATAAAACACTTCTTGTGCATTGTTCCAATTCTCTTACATTTCCAGGCCACTGATAATTAAAACCAAGCTGATTTTCAATGACATCTAAAACCATTTCTATACACTCAGAAGAATCCTTACCTATGATACGCTTAACAGTAATGATTACCAGCTCTTTAAGCTCATCAGGCTCTTCTCTGATACGCTGCCTCAAAGGCGGCACATTGATAATGTCCGAGCAGAGCCTGTAATAAAAATCATCTCTGAAAACATCTCCATTTTCAATTGATTCAAAATTCCTATTTGTGGCGGCTATAACACGGCCATTAAATCTTTCTTGTTTGTGGCTTCCAACCTGACTAAAAACCCGTTCTTGAAGGACTTGAAGAAGCTTTATCTGAACAGGTTCGGAAATTTCACCTATTTCATCAAGAAAAATTGCTCCGTTTTTACTGCATTTTTGAAAAACCCCTTCAAAATTCTCCACTGCTCCTGTAAACGACCCTTTTTTATGGCCGAAAAGTTCAGATTCAAGAAGAGTTTCTGGAAACTGTGACAGATTAAGAGAAACAAAAGAACGGACAAAGCTTTCTTCAAAACATTTTTTCTTTTCATCAAAAGGAATAAAACCGCTTTTTCCTATGGCACTTGCAGCTGTTCCCTTTCCAGTACCAGTTTCACCGAGAATTAAAGTTGAAAAATCTTCCATACGATTATAAAGGTATTTTGAATACATTCTTAAATCGTGAGTAAAAACATTGTTCCATAGTTTGCGTTTCAAATCCTGCATGATTGCACTTTTGCCTTTAAGCGAGTCTCTTATAAAATAAAAGGCTCTTCTTATCTGATAACAAAGTGCAAAATAAAGATTGATTGAGGCATTATCAAATCCTCTTGATTCAAGCATTTTATAAGCGGCTCTGACAAATGAAACTTTTATGGAAGTATCTCCTGCTTTAATTTGCTGAAGAATAAGCTCATCGAAATTCTTGCGAAACTTGTAAAAAAAATCAAATAAAAATGTTGTTTCAATAAGCAATCTATCATTGCCTTCAAAATTATGGATTGTAAGGCCTTGTTTTTCAAGCTCTGAAATACGAGACATTACACCTTTAATTGTTTTATCTATAATATTCTTTCCTGGAGAGTCTAGAAAAAACCCTGCAATTTCCATATCAAGCTGCTTTCTTTTATCACTAAAAGGGTTGGCAACAACAGCATCAGCGACAAGTGTAAAAAAATTTCTTTGTTCATTGGTAAGGCTTATTTTTTTATTCATTAATCTTTTCTCCACACAACTATTAATTAAGAGCTGTTGTTCAGCTGGGGAACAAAAGTCTTTTTTTCTTAAAACACTAAATATCTTGAAAAGTTGATCTTTTTGCTAAAATTTAAATCTGAAATCATTATAATTTTTTTGTTTGAAAGATGAAACTATAAATTCAGGCTAAATTTAAATATTGTTTTCGTAAACAAAAGACACAACATAGTTCTCTAATAAGAAAAATGATTCTGTACATACATTTTTTATTGGTACCCCATTATGATAAATCTTATTTTTAATAATCTCCACTTTTTTAAGGCTTTCGTTAAATCCTTTTTTTATATATTTGAGATAGCTTTCTTTTATTGTCCAGAGTTTTAAAATTTCAAAGTAGTTTTCTGGGCAAGTGAGCTTTTTTTCTTTTTTCGAAAAACCAGCATAGAGCAGATACTTGGTATTCAAGCATTTCAATTCTTCCAGATCAATTCCGATTCTTTGTTTTTCATTTATTGCTGAAACAGCATATTTACCTGAATGGGAAATAGAAATGTTTAAAAAAGGAAGGTTTTTTATCAAGGGAGCTCCGTAGATATCCTTTTCTGTTTCAATACTTCTAAAGGAAAGATGGGGATATTTGTTTTTTACAAGATTTTTAATACCTATTCTAGCACTCATCCATTCAAACTGTTTTTTTATTGTTTTAAAACCATTAATGGTTTTGATTTCTCTGGCAGAAAAAAAATTACCGAGAAAATAAAAATCAGCTGCTTTTATTTTTGTAGGTTTTGAAAAAAATGAAGAATGTTTTAAAAATTGGGAATTGTAAACTTTAAAAAGCTTGTAAATATCTATTATACAGATTTCTGTTTCCTGATAAATTTTTCCTGAAAAGGCTATAAATCTTTTTAAATTCATTTTTTTATCTCCAGATTAAATAATTTCATAAATAACTTATAAGCAATGATTGTTCCATAAACCCTAGTTAAATATGAAACCTCTGGAATTCCTTTCTTTAATCAAAAATCTTGATTTTAAGTTTAAACAGGTATCTGAGCCTTTTATGCATAATGTGTACATGGCAGGTACATAAAAAGTTAGGAGTTTAATAAATAGTTTTTTAGTTCTGATTGCTTTAAATTAAAATATTTTCTTTAAAAACAACATCTTATTTGTTTTTTCTGGGCTATGGCATACTTGTTGTATAGTCAGAGCTTGAAACTTGAAAAATAAACAAAACATCAGGAGATAATTTAATGATTAAGAAAATATTCAATTCCAGCTTGCCGGTTCTGGCATATAACCCCTTTGGCTCACCAGAGATTAAGTATTTTAAAGCATTGTTTGAAAGCGGTTGCCTTCCTGTTTTTGATACTGAATTTATTGAAAATGAAATTACACTGGATCTTATAGACCAGCTTGAAAATTCAGAAATTCTTTACGGGATCAGGATTTTTGCAGAAAATTCTGAGCTTTTTAAACTGATAGAAACAAAGAAGCTGAGAAATCTTGAAGCTGTAATCGTTTCCTATTTAGATAAAGCAGAGCTTAAAAATTTTTCCTTTCCCTCTTCTCAGACAGTAAAGCTGATTGAAACAACTGATATTCAAATCAGTGAAGAATTAAAATCTACAGGAGCAGAAGCACTTGTGCTCAAAGGTGCAGAAGCAGGTGGAAAAATATCTGAATATACATCTTTTGTTCTTATGCAATGGTACCTTGAAAATACGGATTACCCTGTGATAATTCACGGTGGTGCAGGGCTTTATACAACAGCAGGGCTTTTTTCCGGAGGTGCTTCAGGGATTGTTCTGGACAGTCAGCTTTACTTGACTGACGAAGCTCCAGTTTCAAAAAATTTTAAAAACCTTTTAGAAAATCTTGAGGAATTTGATTCTGATATAATCGAAGATGGTAGCGGCAAAAGATTCAGGTTTTTTTCAAAGCTTGCAACAAAAATTGTAAAAGACCTTAAAATCAGTGATCAAATTGAAGGCAGCAGCACAGTTCTTTATGAAAAAATAAAAAAATCAGTGACTTTTCTTTCAGAAACTATAGAAAATCCTGTTCAGAGCCTTTTTTATCTTGGTCAAGACGGCACATTTGCCAGAAAGTTTGTAAAAAAATCAAGAAAATTAAAGGACGTGGTTAATTATTTATTTGAAAAGACCTCAGAACTTTTAAACTCCATTGAAGATAATAATCCAATAAGAGAAAATTCAAAATTTTGTAAAATTTCTAATTGCAGATATCCGATAATCCAAGGGCCCATGGCAAATATATCGGATAATATCGAGTTTGCATCTGAAGTTTATGAAAATGGAGGATTGCCTTTTTTTGCACTTGGAAGTCTGCCTGTTGAAAAGGCAGAAGAAATAATTGTCCAAGGAAATCAAGAAGTTCCTGTATTCGGGGCAGGACTTATTGGGATAGAGTCTTTAAATAGAAATGTTTCCTCCCATATGGAGATGATAAAAAAACAGAAAGTGAAATTTGCACTTTTTGCAGCCGGAAGCCCTTTTCAGATAAATGAGCTTGAGGCAAATGGGATAAAAACCTGGCTTCATACACCTTCTCTTGGGATGCTTGACAATGCTGTTTCAAGCGGATGCAAAGGGTTTATTTTTGAAGGTACCGAGGCCGGAGGTCATATTGGAAAACTTACAAGCCTTGTTCTCTGGGAGCTTGGAGTTGGTTTTTTAATGGAAAAAGACGGGTTGGATATTTCCAATATAATGGTGACTTTTGCAGGGGGGATAGGAACAAAAACAGCTTCATTAATTATTTCTGGAATATCTTCAGTCCTTGCTGAAAAAGGGGCTACCATAGCAATCCAGCTTGGAACACCTTATCTTTTTTCAAAGGAAATAGTAAGAACAAAAGCACTTAAACAGCAATATCAGGAAATAATATCAGAGCATTATAAAACCGTACTCATGGGAAATACAGTAGGACTTCCTGCAAGAGCGGTTAAAACACCTTTTTTAGAAAAAATAATAGAAAATGAGTATTCCAGAATTGAAGAAAAGCTTTCTTTAAAGGAAAGAAAAAAAGGATTTGAAGTTGATAATATGGGCTCCCTTCTTGTTGCTGCAAAGGGAGTTAAGCTTGTATTTGATCATGAGGAAAACAAGGTTTGTTTTGAACAATATTGTGATGAAGAATGTTATGAAAAGGGAAACTATTGCGTTGGTTCAAGCGTTGCTTTTCATTCAAAAGCCAAAGATATCAAATCCATCCATGGGATTTACATGGGATGTGAAAAAGATTTGTTTGAAAATCTTGACCGGCTTGAGGTTTTATTTTCTGAAAAGAGAATGCTTAACGATGAAATTGCAGTAATTGGAATGGGGTGTGTTTATCCTGATGCTGATAATATTGAGGAATTTTGGGAAAATATTGTTTCCAGAAAATATTCAATCAGGGAAATTCCAGATTCCAGAGTTGATAAAAGTCTTTACTTTGCTGAAGACAGAAAAGCTCCTGATAAAGCTTATACAAAAATTGCAGGAACAGCTGAAAATTTTAAATTTTATCCAGAAAAGTTTGGTTTTGACAAAAAAACAGGAAATTCCATTTCAAGAAGTCAGCAAATGCTTCTTGAAGCATGTAGTCAGGCAATTGAAAATTCCCAAATAAAAATGGAAACCAGTGAAAATTTAAAGTCTGCTGCAGTAATTATCGGCTCATGTCTTGGAAATGAGCTAAGTTATGATCTCAATCTTAAATATTATTTTCCTGAATTAGAATATCACCTTGATCAAATAGATGAATTTAAAAATCTTTCTAAAGAAGAAAAAGAAAAAATTCTTGTTAATCTTAAAACATCTCTTTCAAAAGGACATAGTTTTGAAACACCTGACAGTATGACTTTGAATATTGAAGCTTCAAGACTTGCCGCCTGGCTTGGGTCTCAAGGTCCTAATTATGTTGTGGATGCAGCCTGTGCAACTTCTTTTGCAGCAATTGACTGCGGAATAAAAGAACTTTTATCAAATAGCACAGATCTTGTTATTGCAGGAGGGGTCAGTTCAAATCTTGCACCCGAATCATTTATCGGCTTTTGTAAAATGGGAGCTCTTTCAGCTGAAGGCTCATTTCCTTTTGATAAAAGGGCAGGAGGTTTTGTTTTAGGAGAAGGTGCAGGAGTTATAATTTTAAAAAGAATGAAAGATGCCATAAGGGACAAGGACAGGGTTTTAGCAGTCCTAAAGTCTGTTGGAGCATCATCTGATGGAAAAGGAAAGGCAGTTGCAGCACCAAATGAAAAAGGACAGATTCTTGCAATTGAAAGATGTTTTGAAAAAAACAAATCTTTTACACCTGAAGATATAGATTTTATTGAAGCCCACGGAACTTCCACAATAATAGGGGATGAAGCTGAAATAAAAACTATTTCAAGTGTTTATGGCAAATCAGGAAAAACAGGAATAAGTTCAGTTAAGTCACAGATAGGTCATCTTTTAGGCGGAGCAGGGGCTGCGGGTTTGATAAAAGCTGTTCTTGCAATAAACAATAAAGTTCTTCCTCCTCTTGCTGATTTTAGAGGGCTTTCCGATAAATGTTCCCTGGACGGTACAGATCTTTACATTATAAGCGAACCTGAAGAGTGGATACCAAAGGACGGCAGGCCAAGAAGAGCTGGTGTAAGTTCATATGGGTTTGGAGGGATAAATTACCATGGGGTTCTTGAGGAATACAGTGAAAGCTATAAATCTTTGGATAGAAACTTTTTTACTGGTTCAGCCATAAATCCTGACAGCAAGAGAATTGTTATTTCAGGGCTTGGAATAATTGCTCCGGGTGCTGATAATCAGGAGCAGTTTTTTGAAAAATTATTGTCTGGTAAAAAGGATTTTAAAAATATTCCTGAAACTATTTTTCATAATGATTATTATTCAAAGGCAGATAAGGAATTCTCCCTTCCTCTTGTAAAGGCTGGAATTGTTGAGGATTATAAATTTGACAGTATTAAATATAAAATTCCTCCAAACACTCTTAAGTCAATAGACAGATCCCAGCTTTTTGCTCTTGATGCTGCAAGCCAGGCAGTGGAAGAAGCCTGTGGAGACAAAAAAGATCTTTTGTTTGCCCCGGGAAACAAAACAGGGGTGATTTTAGGAGCCATAAGCGGATCAAAACATGTTGAAAATATTATCCGTTCAAGAACAGTTCTTATTGAAAAAATAATTGGTGAGACAAAAGATATTGATGGAAAAGTCAGGGAAAAAATAAAAACTGAGTTAGGAGCTGCTTTAAGAGACAGATTTCATGAAAACTGCGAAGATTCAACTCCCGGGCTTCTTTCAAATATAATAAGCGGCAGAGTTGCAAATTACTTTGGATGCTGCGGGGCCAATTTTATTGTTGATGCTGCCTGTGCATCATCTGCAATAGCAATGGATATTGCTATGAAGTCAATACTTTCAGGCGATAATGATGCAGTTCTTACCGGAGGTGTTGATACAAATTTTTATCCCGGAATCATGATGGTATTCAAGAGGCTTGGGCTTTTATCTTCTGAAGATACTAAAGTTTTTGATAAAAGATCAAAAGGAGTAAACTTGAGTGAAGCAGGAGTTGTCATGGTAATGACTACCTATGAAAAGGCCATGGAAAAAGGTCTTCCCGTTCTTGCCGAAATATCATCCATGAAAATTGCTTCAAAACCTTCAAATAATTTTTATTCTCCTTCCCAGGAACTCATAAAAAAAACAGCAGACAAATGCTATGCCGACTCAAGTGTTTTTAAAAAGAATATTTCTTATATGGATGTGTTCGGCTTTTCAAGCCTTATGATGGATCAGATTGAAAAGCAGGGGGTTGAAAGCATTTTTGAACACGATCTTTTCTTTGGCAATACCAAACCCGAGCTTGGATATTTTAAAGGAGCAAATCCCGCAGTTGTTTTTGCAAGGCTTATTTTGCAGGCAAAAAACAGGATGATCCTTCCAAACAGAAATTATGACAAAGAAAATTCCATAATTAAAAAAGATTCGTATCTAAAACCATCAGTTGATTCTGTTGTTCTAGATGAAAATCTGCAGTTTCACACAGCAGCAAATATTTTTGGATTTGGTGCAAACCACGGGCATGCAATAATAAGTTCCCTTCCTTCAAGGCTTTTAAAGTCTGTAAAAAGAACAGAAAAAAGAAAAGAGGCTATAACAATAAATCAGCCTGAAATTTTGAAAAAATCAGTAAAGAAAAGCCAAAAAGCAGAAGAACCAATAAGAATAAACCAGCCTGAAGTCTTGGAAAATACGGCAGTGCTTTTATGTGGGCAGGGTTCCCAATATCCGGGAATGATGAAGTCTTTATATGAAAAAGAAAAAATAATCAAAGACCAAATGGATTTTGGTGAAGAAATTTTTAAAAAGGAAAGGGGTTATTCTCTTATTGATATAATGTTTGGCAGAAAGCCAGGTCTTAATTCCACTGAAAATACCCAGCCTGCTGTTTTTATGGCAAGTTCTGCTATTTTTGAATACATGAAGTCAAAAAGATTTTATCCTGAGTATTTCATAGGGCACAGCATAGGCGAATATTCAGCTCTTTATGCTTCAGGAGCCCTTGGTTTTGAAGATTCAATGAAGCTTCTTTTAAAAAGATCCAGGCTTATGAAAGAAGCTGACGAAAAATATCCCGGAAAAATTGTAATTGTATTTAAAAATAGTGAAGAAACATCAGAAATAATAGAAGAATCAGGAATCCAAGGGATATATATTTCAAATATAAATAGCCTTAAACAAACAGGGGTTTCAGGTTTTAGTGAAAAAATTGAAGCTTTTTGTTCTTTTCTTTCCAAAAAAGGGGTGTTTTACAAAAAGCTGGATCTTACAGGAGCTTTTCATACGCCTGTTCTTTTAGAAGCTGCTGAAAAACTGGAAGAATATTTAAAGAATGTAAAATTTAACAAATCATCATTGCCGAAAATCATTTCAAACCTTACTGGAGAACCTTATCCTGAGGATGAAAAAGAAGCAAAATACCTTCTTGTAAATCAGATAATTTCACCTATTCAGTTTGTTAAATCAATAAAAACAGCAATGAAGCTTGGAGTAAGAAGTTTTATTGAAACAGGAACAGGAAAAATTCTTTCAGGTCTTTTAAAACATATGGAGCTTGATCTTTATAATTCTTATTTATCTGTGGAATCCGAGGTAAAAGAAAATGAAAGCCTTGAAAATATAAATTTATCTATTCAGGAACTTAAGAAAAATAAAATTTCTTTTCCCGGGGAAAAAACTGATGAGAAATTTGAATATGATAAAGATTTTAAAACTTTTATCTCAAAAAATAAGGCTGAATTAGATAAGGTATTGTTTGATCTATATGAAAAAGCAAAACATGATAAAAAACTTAAAAAGATTGAGAGCTTTAATTTTTATACAGATCCGATTGCCATAGCAGGAGTAGCCATAGGCCTTCCTGGAAAGTCAGGAAAAGTTTTTAATGATGACAATTTTTCAAAACTTATTTCAGGCCAAAATTTTATTGATCAACTTTCAGATGAAGAAAAATTAAGTTTTACAGATAAAAAAATATCAAGAATAACAAAATCTCCTACTGGAAGCGTTGAAATTAAAAAAATTAAAGATATCAGTGATGTGATCCATCTTGCAGGAAAGCTGGGATACTTTGATCTCAAGGATTATGGGGTTGATTATGATTATGATATCTCCATTTCTGTGGCTTTTGCAGCTGGAATTGAAGCCCTGAAGGATGCAAAAATTCCACTGGTTAAAATAAAAAATAAAAAATCAACCAGGCTTTCTCTCGTTGAAAAGTTTGAGCTTCCCCTTGAAATGCAGGCTTCAACTGGAGTTATAATGACTTCCCTTTTTCAGGGAATGGAAAAATTTGCAAGGGAGATGAAGTCCTATTATTATGATAAATTTTATTTAAAACCATATGAGGAAATGGAAAATATTTATTATCATCTTATGGAAAATCTTAAATCCAAAGAGTCTAAAGATATGGTTACAGACTGGTTTTTCAAATTAAGAAAAAAAAGGAAAAATTCATCTGAATACGAATTTGATAAAAACCTTTTATTTAATATAACTCCCCTTGGCTCAGCACATTTTGCTCAACATATCAAAGCAAAGGGACCAAATCTTAATTTAAACGGAGCTTGTGCTTCCACAACTCAGGCATGTTCAGTGGCAGAAGACTGGATAAGGAATGGAAGATGCGACAGAGTTATTATAATCGGAGGAGAATCAGCAACTTCTCCAGAGCTTAATCAATGGGTAGGCTCAGGCTTTCTTTCTCTTGGTGCAGCAAGTGTTAAAAATGTTGTAAAAGAGGCTGCAAAACCTTTTGACGAAGAAAGACATGGTACAATTTTAGGAAGCGGGGCTGTTTCTCTTATTGTTGAAAAATCTTCAACCATAGAAAAAAGAGGCCTTAAAGGACAGGCTGAAATACTGGGAACCAGGCTTGGGAACAGTGCATACCATACAACAGGGATAGATGTTGATCACCTTGCCGATGAAATGAGTCTTTTCATGGATATGGTAAGAAAAAGGCATGGTCTTGATATAAATGAAATTGCTCAAAAAACTATTTTTATGTCCCATGAAACTTACACTCCTGCAAAGGGAGGAAGTGCAGATGCAGAAATAAAAGCTTTGCGTCTGTGTTTTAAAGATAGTGCTTCAAAGATCAAGATAACCAATACAAAAGGATATACAGGCCATACTCTTGGAGCAGGGATAGAAGATGCGGTTCTTGTAAAATGTCTCCAGGCAGGAAAAGTTCCTCCAATAGCAAATTTAGAAAAAATCCCTTTTGAATTTTCTGATTTAAGGCTGAAGGATGAAAATGAGGGAAATTTTGAATATGGACTGCATTTTTCTGCAGGATTTGGTTCTCACTTTGCCTTTTTGTTTATTAAGAAAATTGATGAGGCAGCTATAAAAAGCAATCCTGTGTATGAAAAATGGCTTGAATCTATTTCAGGACTGAAAAATCCTCAACCTGAAATTATAAATTCAACCCTATGTATTGAATCTTTAAAAATTGAAGAAAAAGAACAATTAAAAGAAGAGAAAAAAGATACAAAGCTAAAAAGCGGCAATTTTTCTCTGGAAAGAAAAATAAAAAAAACAATTTCTGATCAAACAGGTTACAGCAAAGATATGCTTAATTCAGACTTTGATCTTGAAGCTGACCTTGGGATTGATACAGTAAAACAAGTGGAAATTTTTGGTAAAATTTCATCAGAGCTTGGAATAGAAGTTCCTGAAGATTTAAAACTAAGGGAGCTTAACACAATAAGCAAGCTTTCCTCCTACCTGAAGACTAATTCAGAAATTAAACTAAAAGCTGAAGAAGCCTCTTTTGAATCAGAAGAAGAAACAAAAGATTTTTCCAGTGATTATGAAGATAAAATTAAACAAATAATTTCAGTTCAGACCGGTTATAGCAAAGATATGCTTAATTCAGACTTTGATCTTGAAGCTGACCTTGGGATTGATACAGTAAAACAAGTGGAAATTTTTGGTAAAATTTCATCAGAGCTTGGAATAGAAGTTCCTGAAGATTTAAAACTAAGGGAGCTTAACACAATAAGCAAGCTTTCCTCCTACCTGAAGACTAATTCAGAGATTAAACTAAAAGCTGAAGAAGCCTCTTTTGAATCAGAAGAAGAGATAAAAGATTTTTCCAATGATTATGAAGATAAAATTAAACAAATCATTTCAGTTCAGACCGGCTATAGCAAAGATATGCTTGATTCAGACTTTGATCTTGAAGCTGACCTTGGGATTGATACAGTAAAACAAGTTGAAATCTTTGGTAAAATTTCATCAGAGCTTGGGATAGAAGTTCCTGAAGATTTAAAATTAAGGGAGCTTAACACAATAAGCAAACTTGCTTTATACCTGAGGGGAAATTTTGAAACAAAGATAAAATCAGAAATTGATTCAGTTTCTGAGGTTGAGGAAAAATCAGTTTCTTCTGTAAAAAGATATTCAGTTTCTGTTTCAGAATTTAAAACTGAAAAAGAAGAATCAAATATATTTGCCGGGAAAAATTTTCTTGTAACAACTGATGATTTCGGGTTTTCAGAAATTTTTATTGAGAAGCTAGAAAAGCTAGGCATTTTTACTCTTACTCTTGGAAGGGCAAAAACAAATGACTATTGCGTAAATTTTGCAAATCATGATGAGCTTGAGTCTTTGATGGATAAAATTTCCAAAGAGAAGGATATAAACGGATTTATTCACCTTTCTGTTTTAAATGGTTATTTTTCTGAGAAAGACCATGATGATTGTGAAGAAGATGTAAAATCGTTTTTCATAATTTCAAAAAAACTTTCCCAAAATATGAAAAATACAGATTTTCTTGTATCTTCAATTTCATTTAGTTCAGTTGTATTTCCCTATTCTTCAAATTGCAGAGGAAAAATTTATCCGGCTTTTTCAGGTATTTCAGGAATTGCAAAAACCATTGGAAAGGAATTTGAGCAGGCAATTGTAAAAATAGTTGATTTTAATATTGAAAAACCAGGCCAAAGTCTTAAGGAAATAGGAGATCAATATATTGAAAGACTTTTATCCAAAGACAGATTTGTTGAAACAGGAGTCAGCGACGGTTTATTGTACAAACTTATAATGAAAGAATCTGTTCCTGAAAAAGGGAGCTTTTTTATAAATAAAAATGACAAAGTTGTAGTTTCAGGAGGTGCAAGGGGAATAACCTTTGAAATCCTTAAACAGGTTGCCCATGAAATAAAGCCTGAAATTATAATCCTTGGAAGAAGTGATATTTACTCTCTTGAGGAAAGGTTTAAAAATACTGCCCTTGATGAATCTATGCTTATAGCCATCCTTAAAAAAGAAATGGAAAATAAAAAGCCTCTTGAAATAAAAAATATGGCTAAAAAAATTTTGGGCTTAAGAGAAAGCCTTGAAAACATAGAATATTTAAAGTCTTTGGGAATAAAGGTCAGCTACCATTCATCTGATGTTACAGATTATGAATCAGTGAGAAAAGTTGCCTTAGAATATGATAATATTCAGGGTATTATCCATGCTGCAGGCCTTGAGGAAAGCCAGATAATTGAAAAAAAGGAACTTTCATCATTTAACAGGGTTTTTGATACTAAAGTTAAAGGTGCAAAAAACCTTTTAAAAGCCTTTGATGATAAAAAATACCAATTCTTTATAGGATTTTCTTCAGTTACTGCAAGATTTGGAAATCAGGGGCAGGCAGATTATACAGGTGCAAATGATATGCTCGGAAGAATTTTAAATGAGCAGAAAATCAAAAATAAGGAAAAAATTTACAAGGTAATTGCCTGGACTGCGTGGAAAGGTGCAGGAATGGCAACAAACGAAACAGTATTAAAAGTACTCGAGTCAAGAGGGCTTACCTTTTTACCTCTGGATCAAGGTGTTGATTTTTTCATGGACGAATTAAAAGACAGGAAAACTTTTGAAGCAGTTTTCACAGGATTGGACAAAGAGTTCGATAAAGACTGTCTTATTAGCGGGGAAAAAAGTATTTCTCCTTTCCTTGATTCAATAGAAGAGGAAAGTGATGACAAAATAGTGTTTTCAAGAGTTCTTGATTTAAAAAGAGATCTTTTTTTAATGGATCATCAACTTGAGGGCATTCCTGTTTTCCTGGGAGCTACAGGAATAGAAGCAATGGCAGAAGCTGCTTATTATTCAGTAAAAAACAGTAGAAAAAGACTTTCTTCCATAACAGATTTTGAAATTCCCTATGGAATAAAAATTTTAAAGAAACGCCCTAAAAAAATTGAAATAGAAGCAGTTTCTTCTGGAGGGGAAAGTGATTTAATTGAGTGCAGAATTTCTTCTAGATTTGAAAGCAAGGTTGTCCGTGGAGATAAGAAGCTGCATTATAAAGGTCTTTTCCATTTTGCAGAGTCTGACTATCATGAAGAAATCATTGAACTTCCAGAGTTTTCGCCTGTTAAATCAAGTGAAAAAACAGAGGAACTTCTTTATCATCCAAAACGTCTTTTTATGGAGGGCTCATTTAAAACAATTAAAGAAATTGTTTCTTTTAAAGACAACACTCTTATTACAAGGGTTTCTCATAATGAACCCAGGGAATTTTTTAAGGGACAGTCTTTTCCAAAGTTTTATACAGACCCTGTTTTAATTGATTCAATGTTTCAGACAGGAGGAGTTTTTGAATTTTTATCTTCAAACAATCTGGTTCTTCCTTCTGCTGTGGAAAGATTTAGATTTATAGCTCCTGTTGAAAGGGAAAAAGAGTATTTGTGCATAACAACCAAGGTATCTTCAGACAAAGAAACAATAAGCTTTAATCTTATTCTAACAGACGAAAGCGGGAAACTTTATATGGAAGTTAAAAACTTTAAAATGGTAAAACTGGCTAAGGTAGAAAAAGATTATATGGTCGTCAGTAAAATTAAAATTTCAGCATAAAAGAACAACTGAAGGGAAATAAAGATGTTTAATTTGGAAATTATATCTGAACTGAATGGATGGAGTTTTGCAGGTACAGGAATTCTTATTGTGTTTGGATCTTTAGCAGGTCTTTCATTTGTTATATCACTTCTTCATAAAGTGATTGCCTTAAATTCCAGGTCATTTAAATTTATAAAGACTAAAAAAAGTCAGATTTCTAAATTTTTTGGTGAAGGGTTGAAAAAGAAGTTTAAAATTTCTTCAGGGCTTAAAGAATATGCCATAAAATTGAAAACAATAACAGTACTTACTGGTGAGCCTTTTCATCTATCAGATCTTATCAGGAATGCTGAAAAACGAGGGCTGAATTCACCTCCTCCCAACTTTATTGTAGAAGAGCTTTTAAAAGCAAATTTTATAATAAGTGATGATTCTAAAAAATTTCGCTGGAATCAAAGACTTTGTGAAGTTTTACTTTAAAACCTTTTAAAATAAAACAACAGCCGGGTTTTTAGCCCGGCGCACTAAACTTCCGGCTTTTATCAGTTCTGGTAAATCATAAGCTGGAAAAATCATCATAAAAAATGAGGAAATAATGGGAGAACTTTTTTTACAGTTTTTCAATAATACAGGTTTTGCTCTTGTTAGTCCGGGTCACTTGATAATGATTGGTGCAGGAATTTTATTTATCTGGCTTGGCGTAGTAAAACACTATGAACCTCTTCTTCTTGTTCCCATAGGGTTTGGAATCATCATGGGAAATATCCCTATTTTTAAAGGATTCGGATTGGGGATTTATGAAGAGGGGAGTGTGCTTAGCTATCTTTATATGGGTGTAACATCAGGAGTTTATCCTTCCCTTGTATTTATGGGAATTGGAGCTTTAACAGATTTTTCAACCATGCTTGCAAGACCGGTTCTCATGCTTTTAGGAGCTGCTGCCCAGACAGGAATATTTATAACTTTTGCAGTTGCATTAAGTTTAGGATTCGGGATAGAAGAAGCTGCATCCATAGGTATCATAGGCGGTGCAGACGGGCCTACTGCTATTTTTTTAACAGCAAAACTTGCTCCAAGGCTTATAGGGCCCATTGCAATTGCAGCCTATTCTTATATGGCGCTTGTTCCTGTAATTCAACCTCCCATAATGAAACTTCTTACAACAAAGAAAGAAAGGCTTATAAAAATGGAAGAGCCAAGAGAAGTTTCAAAAAGGGAAAAATTGATTTTTCCTGTTGCAGGTTTTATTCTTTGCTGTTTTACAGCCCCAGCCTCCCTTCCCCTTCTTGGAATGCTTTTTTTCGGTAATCTTCTTAGGGAGGCTGTTGTTACTGAAAGACTTGCCAATGCTGCAAGAACAACAATTATTGATACAGTTACCATTCTTTTAGGGATTACAGTTGGTGCAAGTACCCAGGCAGATGTTTTTCTTACATCTGAATCCATAGGTATTTTTATACTTGGAGCCTGCTCATTTGCCTTTGCTACAGCCTGTGGAGTAATTTTTGCTAAAATTATGAATCTTTTTCTTAAAAGCAAGATAAATCCCCTTATAGGAGCTGCCGGTGTTTCAGCAGTTCCCGATTCTGCAAGGGTTGTTCAGGTTATGGGTCAAAAAGAAGATCCTTCAAATTTTCTCCTTATGCATGCAATGGCTCCGAATATTGCAGGAGTCATAGGTTCTGCAATAGCGGCAGGGGTTTTGTGGAGTTTTGTAAGATAAGTTCTTAAAGAATAAAAAATTAAATTTAAAGGTAAATAAATGAATACAGATCCAATGGAGACTTTAAGGGAAAAAAGAAAAATTTCTCTTCAAATGGGAGGAAAAAAAGCTCTTGAATCTCAAAAGTCAAAAGGCAAGCTCAATGCAAGACAAAGACTGGCTCTTTTTTTTGATAAGGACACTTTTGAAGAAACAGACAGGTTCGCTTCCCATAGATCCACTAACTTTGGAATGGAAAATATAAAAATTTCAGGAGACGGAGTAGTAACAGGCCACGGTCTTGTAAATGGCCGTCCTGTTTTTGCCTATGCCCAGGATTTTACTTCAATGGCAGGAAGTCTTGGAGAAGTTCATTCAAAAAAAATATGTAAGATTATGGATCTTGCTTTGAAATCAGGGGTTCCCTTTGTAGGTTTTAATGATTCAGGTGGGGCAAGAATTCAGGAGGGAATAGATTCTCTTGCCGGTTTTGGAGAGATTTTTTTTAGAAACAGTGCAGCTTCAGGAGTAATACCTCAGATTTCGGCAATTATGGGGCCAACAGCAGGAGGGGCAGTTTATTCTCCGGCAATGACAGACTTTGTGTTTATGGTTAAAAAAACAAGCTATATGTTTATAACAGGGCCAGATGTTGTAAAGTCAGTTACAGGTGAGGAAACTGACTTTGAAACCCTGGGTGGAGCAGATGCACATTGTACAAAAAGTGGAGTTTCTCATTTTGGATGTGAAAGTGATGAAGATGCAATAGAAAAAATAAAAGAACTTTTGTCCTACCTTCCTTCCAATAATATGGAAGATCCTCCTCTAAGTGGAAAAAGATATTTTGATCCAAAAAAAGCAATGATGCTTGACAGTTTTATCCCTGAAAAACCCAATGCCCCTTATGATATGAAGGAGATAATAAAAAGCATATTTGATAACCATGAGTTTTTTGAACCCCATGAATTTTTTGGTCCGAATATAATAACCTGTTTTGCAAGACTTGATGGAAAACCTGTTGGAATAATAGCAAATCAGCCTCTTTATCTTGCAGGATGCCTTGATATAGATTCTTCTGACAAAGCTGCCAGATTTATAAGATTTTGTGATTGTTTTAATTTTCCTATAATTACTATTGCAGATGTTCCCGGATTTCTTCCAGGCACAGGTCAGGAATGGGGTGGGATAATAAGACACGGGGCAAAAATGCTCTGGAGTTATTCAGAAGCAACTGTTCCAAAACTTCTTCTTATAACAAGAAAAAATTACGGGGGAGCTTATATTGCAATGAGTTCCAAACATCTTGGAGCTGATCTTGTTTTTGCATGGCCAGGAGCTGAAATTGCTGTAATGGGAGCAGCAGGAGCAGCAGAAATCATTCACAGGAAATCAATAAAAGCTTCTGAAAATCCTGAAGAAGAAAGACAGAAAAAAATAAAGGAATATCAGGAGCTGTTTTCAAATCCATATATTGCAGCATCAAGGGGTTATGTTGATGATGTTATTTTTCCTTCTGAAACAAGGGAGAAACTAGTTAAAAGCTTGAATATTCTTATGACTAAAAAAGAGACAAGGCCGTTTAAAAAACACGGAAACATTCCTCTTTAAGGATAATAAATTATGGAAAATGAAGAAAAAGCTGCGGCAATAGCGGCTGTAATGGAATATCTGAGGATATTTAAAATATCTTTACCCAAAAAATTCTTTAAGCCAAAAACAGTGCCTTTAAAGGAAAAAAATCTCTGGAAAAAAAGCGGGCGAAGGCTTTTGATGAAAAAAAGACAGCTTATGCAAATGAGAGTTCTGTCCTGCAAAAACAGAAAATATTTATTTAATGGAGATTCAATTGGAATTTATAAAGACTAATTTTCTAAGGCTTACAGATGTTTCTCTTTCAGGGTGCATCAACCCTTATTCGGGAAAGCCATTCAAAACAGATGATATATTGGGTACAATTCCTTTTTTTGATGAAGTGGGGTTTGATTCACTGGAAATCAGCGGGCCTGAAACTTTTTACCCTGTTATTAAATATTTAGGAGAAAATCCTTTTAAAAGAGTTGAGCGGATAAAAAAATATCTTAAAAAAACTCCTTCAATGATGAAAATTTCAGGAATTCATCTTACAGGGAAAAACAGATGCTCAAATTATATAATTGAAGAGTTTATAAAAAAATCCTGTGACTGCGGTATAGACATATTTAAACTTTATGATCCTTTAAATCTTTTTTCAAATATGGATTGTGCAATCAATCAAATTGAAAAATCAAAAGCTGAACTAAGGGGTTGTCTTTTAATTCAAGATGATTTTTTGGAAAAAGATATAAAGGATCTTTTGAATAAAGCATTGGATTTTCAAAAAAATGGTGCTTCAAGTCTTTGTATTGAAGATTCTGAAGGTTTTGTTCATCCTGATAAAGTTTTTGAAATTGTTAAAAGGGTTAAGAAAAAAGTTAAAATTCCTGTTCATTTTTCAGCAAAAAACAATGGAGGATTAGCCTCTATTTCAAGTTTTAATGCTTTTGAATCAGGAGCCTATTCAGTGGAAACAGCCTTGTCTTCGTTTGCCTCTCCAATGGATTATTCTTTTCCTGAGTTTTTTTGGTCAATGTTTGAAAAAAAATGGAAAAAATTTAACATAAAAACTGAAAGCCTCATTGATATAAAAAATACAATGGATAAGCTGGTTCATGAAAAAAACAGGTATTCAGGCGATTCTTTGCTGCCTTTTTCTGATCCCGAGCTTGTTTATTATAAAGTTACAAAATCAGTAAAAAATAGTTTGGAAGATGAATTAAAGGAACTGGGTTTTGAAGATAAAAAAAAAGAAGCTTTGGATTTGGTAAATCAGATAAAAAAAGACCTTGGCTCATTTCCTTTTGTTAATCCTTTTGATTCAATGGTTGTTACTCAGGCTGTAAACAATCTTATTTTTGATGATGATGTTAATTCGTATAAAATTGTTTCAGATCAGGTAAAGGCCCATTGTCTTGATGTAAATGGCAGACTTCCAGAAATTGTTGTAAAAAACTTTCCCAAACCCCTAAAAAAAATCCGCAGTATTAAAAAATTTGATTGCGTTTTTTCAGAAGAAATTAATTTTTTTGAAAATGGGATAAATTTAAGCTCTGAAAAAATTATTGAGCTTATTTTGCCGGATATAAAAAATAAAAAATATGATTTGGACAAGTATCCTGAAAAAACTTCAAATCTGCAAAAATTCAATGTGTTTATAAATAACAATCTTTATGAAGTTGAAGTAGATATTGATGATGAATTTTTTAACCCTGTGATATATAAAAAAGAAGCTGAAGTACCAAAGCCCCAAACTAAGGCATTTGTTGAGCAAGATAAAGAAGTTGAAACAATTGAACAAGAGCAAAAAAGAAAGCAGGAAATAAAAAAAGAACCAGTCAAAGAAGTTGAAAAAAGTGGGCCTGAAAAAAAAGATAAAATATTGGAAGGTCATGAAATTTGCAATATTTTGGCTCCAATGCCCGGAACTGTATTTAGTATTGAAAAACAGGAGAATGAGGAGGTAAAACCCGGAGATCCTCTTATTGTAATTGAGGCAATGAAAATGGAAAATCCTATTTTATCTCAAAAAAAAGGGGTTGTTCAAAATATTTTCTTTAAAAAAGGGGATACGGTTTCAAAAAATGATTTGCTGATGACTCTTTCATTTTGAAAAATTAATTTGAGTGTAAGATTATTTGCTTTGCTTAATTTTTTTTAGGTAATTATCATTTGGGAACAATTGTTAAAAGTTCTTTGTTTTACACAGAGGTAGTTTTTTATTTAAATCTGAGCTTGTTTTATTTTAAAGTTTACCCATGAAAAATTGTGTCAGGTTATAGTTGTTTATACACTATTTAATTTAATACAAAAGATGTGGAGAAATTGAAAACCCTCAAATCAGGTTGAAAAGTATTTATCATAATATTAATGAAAAAAAGCCGGATTAAAAAAACCCGGCTTTAAATTTTTAAGCTTTGTATTTTTGAATTTCTTTGATTATTGCAGGAAGAATTACTTTTGCATCACCAGCAATCCCAAGATTTGCAAACTTGAATATTTCAGCGTTTGGATCTTTGTTAATTGCAATTGTGTATTTTGCGTTTGTAATACCTGTGGTGTGCTGAACAGTACCACTGATTCCGCATGGAATATAAAGCTCTGGGCGGATATTTTTACCGGTCTGACCAACCTGAACTTCATGGTCGATTAAATGTTTTTCAACACATGGTCTTGAACCGCCTATTTTAGCATCAAGAAGTTTTGCAAGTTCCTTGATGTATTCAACGCTTTCAGGATCACTTGCACCAATACCCATTCCTATAACTTTTGCAGCATCTTCAATTTTGTCGCCTTCATGTTCTTTTTCAATGCTTTCAAGAATTCTGACTTTGATCTGGTCTGCTTTTATTTCAACAGGAATATTTATAATTTCGCCTTTTCTTGAAGCATCAGCTTCTGGAACAGCCATAACCCCGGGTCTTACTGTGGACATCTGGGGTCTGTGGTCAGGGCAGATGATTGTTGCCATAACGTTTCCGCCAAAAGCAGGTCTTGTGGAAATAAGAAGACGTTTTTCTTCATCTATATCAAGTTCTGTGCAGTCAGCAGTACAGCCTGTGTTCAGTCTGAATGAAACTCTTGGGGTAAGATCTCTTCCTATTGCAGAAGCACCTATAATAAGAATTTCAGGTTTTTCCTCATTTGCCTTGTTGCAGATTATGTCTGTGTAAAGCTCTGTGCGGTAATCTTTAAGCTCTGGATCTTCAGCCAGATAAACTTTATCTGCTCCGTATGCAATAAGAGTTTCTGCAGAAGTTTTTACATTGTCTCCTATAAGAAAGGCAATGAGTTCAACACCCAGCTTGTTTGCAAGCTTTTTTCCCTCGCCGAGCATTTCCAGGGAGACTTTGGCAAGTTTGCCGTTATTTTGCTCGGCAAATACCCAAACATTTTTATGTTCTTCGATATTAGCTTTTGTAGCCATTTATTTCACCTTTTATATAAGAAATTTCTCGTTAAGTTTGTCAGCCACCTGGCGGGCTATTTCTTCAGGGGTTCCTTCAAGCATCTGAACCTTTCCTTTTTCAATCTTTGGAGAAAACACCTTTCTAAGTTTTGTAGGTGATCCCTTAAGACCAAGATGAACCAGGTCAGCGTCAACATCGGCTGCTTCCCATACAGGAATTTCTTTTTCAAAGGCTTCAAGAATTTTATCCATTGGTGTTACCCTGTAATCGTTGATTTCTTTTTCAACTGTTATAAGGGCAGGAAGGTCTGCTTCAATTTTACGTTCAACATCACCAAGTTTTTGCTGAATTTGAATTGTTTTTCCGTCTGACTCTATTCCAAGAGCATAGGAAAGAAGGGGAAGTTTAAGATATTCAGCTAATTGTGGTCCAACCTGGGCTGTGTTTCCATCCATTGCTTCAACACCTGAAATTATAAGGTCATAATCGCCTATTTTCTGAATGGCACATCCAAGGGCGTATGAAGTTGCCCAGGTATCGGCACCAGCAAATTTTCTGTCTGTAAGCTGGATTACTTCGTCTGCTCCCATGCAAAGTGCTTCTCTTAAAGCACTTTTAACCTGTCCTGGACCCATGGAAATAACAATAATTTCTCCGCCATGCTTTTCTTTAAGCTGAAGAGCTGCTTCCAGGGCATGTTTGTCCACAGGGTTTATTATAGTTGGAAGGCCTGCTCTTATAAGAGAGCCGTCCGCATCCCATTTTACTTTTGTAACGTTTGGGACCTGTTTGATAGTTACAATAATTTTCATTTTATTTCCTCTTGTCCGTATATCTCGGTTCACTGGCAAATGCCGGTGAAAATTTTAGCCTGGTTAAATTATTTGGTCATAAGAGCTGTCATACCAACTATTGTTTTGTTGATTTCAAGACTGGAGGCAACCACACCTTGGTGCATTGCAATCCTGAAAAGCTTTTCAATCAAATATTCTTTGGAGTATCCGTATGAGCCGTGGAACTGAACGCCCATTCTTGTAACTTCTTGAATAAGAGGTGTTGTAAAGATTTTTACTTCAGCGGAAACAGTATCAAAGTTTTTGCCTGCATCCTGTCTTGTAACAGCATTGTAAACCATAAGTCTGCACGCATCGACCTTAACTTTCATTTCTCCAAGCATCCAGTAAAAGCCCTGCATATATCCCATTGGCATTCCGTTTACAATTCTTTGAAGGGAATACTTTTTTGATTCTTCAAATGCTCTTTGACCAACGCCTACCATTCCTGCTGCCTGCTGAATTCTTTCTCCTGAAATCCATCTTAGAAGAACGTTGAATCCCTCTCCGGGCTTACCAAGAATATTTTCTTTGGGAACCCTTACGTCGTTGAAATAAATATCGCAGGTATCAGCACCGTCAAGACCTGTAAGTTCATAATGTCCTGAGCAGCTTATTCCAGGTGAATTTTTGTCGATGATAAATGCTGTTGAGTCATGGGGCTGTCCTGCAAGAGAAAGGTCTTTGCAAATAAAAACACCGTATCCAGGCTTGTTTGCCATACTGATAAAGCGTTTGCATCCATTTATGATAAAGTCGTCTCCATCAGGTTTTGCAGTAGTTGTAAGCATTTTAGGGTCAGAACCGGTGTCTGGCTCTGTAAAAGCCATGGTTGCCCAGGCAGAACCATCACAAAGAGGTGGAACAACTCTTTTTTTCAATTCTTCACTGCCCCAGTGACAAATTGTTTCTGCAACACTATTGTTCATAAGAAGGGGCAGAAAGCATGTGGAACCTGTTTTACCAAATTCTTCAATAAGTAGAATCAGGTTCAGGTTGGTGGTTTCAAGTCCGCCATATTCTTTGGGAACATCGAAACCAAGCATGCTTGCTTTTGCAAATCTTTCAAGAAGGTCGGGAGGATAATCTCCGTGTTCGGCCATATATGCATCAATTTCTGGAACTCTGCGTTCACAAAAATCTTTTCCTGCCTTTATGACCATTTTGTTGATTGGTGAAAGAGTGAAATCCATTTTGTCCTTTCCTTAAACCTTAAGGTTGATATTTTGCGGATAAGCGAAAACTGATTTTTTAAAAGCTTTGAAGGGGTTAAAGCTTAAGTTTATATATTTTAAAAGATAGTTTCCGTCCAATTCCAAATTTAATGTTTGTATACAAACTATCAGGATACAATAAAAAGGCAAAACATTTTTTTAACTTTTTACAATAACATTGAAAGCTGTGAAAAAAAACAAGTGTTTTTGTTTTTTAGATAGATTTTTAAATCCAAAATTTACTTTAACCTTTACTTGACACTTTTCACTTGGGAATCGCTATCAAAATTATTAAAAGAATACAATATCAATTATTTAAAAATTTAGTTTGCATACGAACTAGTTTTTTTGTATTATTTACCAAGTTGAATTTTCACTATCTTCACACTAAAACATGAGGGAAATTATGACAAAATTATATTTGCAGAAAGATCCGCTTTTTGCTCCCGTAAAAATTGGAAAACTTGAACTTGAAAACAGGATTTATCTTCCTGCCATGCATCTTGGAATGGCAGATAATTTTGAAGTTACCCAAAGACTTGAAGATTTTTACCATGAGCGTGCCCTTGGAGGAGCAGGGCTTATTTGTGTAGGATATGCCACAATAGATGATAAATCAGGTAATGTTTTAAATATTGGTGCCCATAAAGATGAATTTATTCCGGGTCTTAAAAGACTTTCTGATTCAATAAAAAACGGCGGTTCAAAATCCTGTATTCAACTTAACCATTCAGGAAGATATAATTTTTCTTTTTTTATAGGAAACAGGCCTGCTGTTGCACCTTCAGCAATTGCAAGCAAAATGACAGGAGAAACTCCCCATCCTCTTAGTGAGGAAGAAATCTTAGAAATAGTTGAAAATTTTGGAAAAGCTGCAAAAAGATGTAAAGATGCAGGTTTTGATGCTGTTGAGGTTTTAAATGGGACCGGCTATCTTATAAGTGCGTTTTTATCTCCTCTTACAAATAAAAGAACTGACAAATATGGCGGAAGCCTTGAAAACAGAATGAGATTTGGACTTGAAGTAATGCAGTCTGTCAGAAACTATGTTGGTAAGGATTATCCGGTTCTTGCAAGAATAAACGGTAATGACATGATGCCAGGCGGTCAGGACAGACACGAACTTAAAATTTATGCAAAGCTTTTAGCTGATAAAAAACTTGTTGATTCAATTTGTATAAATGTTGGGTGGCATGAAGGAGTTGTTCCCCAGATTCAGGCTCTTGTTCCCAGGGCAGCTTTTGGATATCTTACAAGGGAAATGAAAGAAATTTTGGATATTCCCGTAATCGCAAGCCATAGAATAAATGATCCTCAAACAGCAAGGGAACTTATAGCAGATGAAATCTGTGACATGGTTGCCATGGGAAGAAGTCTTATAGCTGATCCTTATCTTCCAAAAAAGGCAAAGGAAGGAAGAGAAAAGGAAATCATTCATTGTATTGCCTGTGCTCAAGGTTGTTTTGATAATCTCATGAAGCTTAAAGCTGTTGAATGTTTATGTAATCCAAGGGCTTCTTATGAAAGGGAAACAAAAATTGAAAAATCAGACTTTGTAAAAAAAGTAATGGTTATAGGAGGCGGAGCAGCAGGAATGAGTGCAGCCCTTTCAGCCTTTGAAAGAGGCCATGATGTTACACTTTATGAATCTTCAGACAAGCTTGGAGGACAGCTTTTTTTAGCAGCGGCCCCTCCTGGAAGAGCTGAATTTGAAGAACTTGCCAAAGATCTTGATTATCAGATAAGGATGAAAAATATAAAAGTAAATTTTAATACAATAGTAGATGAAGAATTAATAAAAAAAGAAAATCCAGATCATATAATTCTTGCAACGGGAGCAAAGCCTTTATCTCCTCCAATTGAAGGAGCAGACAAGCCCCATGTTGTTCAGGCCTGGGATGTCTTGGACAAAAAAGTTTTCACCGGAACAAATGTTGTTGTCATAGGAGGCGGAGCCGTTGGTGTTGAAACCGCAATTTTTCTTGGAGAAAGCGGAGCCATGTCTTCTGATATTGTAAAATTTCTTCTTGTAAATAAAGCTGAAGATCCTGAAGTAATAAGACAAAGAGCTTCAAAAGGCACAAAAAATATTACTCTTATAGAAATGACAGATAATATTGGAAAAGACATTGGAAAAACAACAAGATGGACAATGATTCAGGAAATTGAAAGAATTGGAATAAAAACAGGAGTTCAGACAAAAGCCCTTAAAATTGAAGATGACAGGGTAATTGTCGAAACATCTGAAGGAAAAGAAGAAATTTGGGCAGATTCTGTTGTTCTTGCAGCTGGTTCAAAATCTGAGAATTCCCTTTTGAAAATAATTGAAAACCTTGAAATTCCTTTTGATTGTGTGGGGGACAGTAAAAACATAGGTCTTGCTTTTCATGCTGTTCACCAGGGGTTTAGAGCTGGTATGAAAATATAAATTATTAAACTCTTTATTCATTATATTTCAGCAGTTTTGGGGATTAATCCAAAACTGCTAAAATATTTTTAAACCTCAATAAACTCATTAAGGGTAGAATTAAGAAGATAAAAAATTTCTTCCATTTTATCCTTGTTAGATTCAGCAAAAATAAATCCAAAAACAGGGTAAATTTTATAATCAATTTTTCTGTATTCTAAAACAGAAGAAAGACCTTTTAAAAGTTTATCATGATCAAATGATTTTATTTTAGAAGTTTCAACCCCGGTTGAATTATCAAGAACAATAATTGAAAAGATTTTGTCTTTTTTATTCTTTAAAATTTCATTCCAATCGGGTTTTTTATTGAGAAAATAATATTCATAAGGGTTAAATTTGTATGAATAATAAGTCATATCAGCTGTTGAACACCAGCCGCCAAACCTCATGGGATTTATTTCCACTGGAATAATATTGTTGTTTTTGTCTTTTTTTAGTTCTGCATGAACAGGAAAATTTTTAATTTTTGCAAGTTTTCCTGTTTTTTCAAGAAAGAGGGTAAACTCTTTTATATTTTCTTCAATTATTTCCTTTGAAGTTATGTAAACCCTGTCGCTGACATCATTATCACCTGAAAAAAGGTGTTTGTGAATTCCAACAATTACAGGCTTTCCATTGTTATCAAAATAGGCATCAACAGCATATTCATCTCCTAAAGCTTCTTTTTCAACTATAAAAGAGTCGGTTGCCATAACTTCAGGAGGGTAAATATTTTCAAGGTGTTTAATTTCATTTTTAAGTTTGCTAAGAACTTCAGGCCATTTTTCTTTATCCGGAACCTTATATACCCCCATACTGAAAAAACCTGTTGAAGGTTTTAATATAACTGGAAATTCAAATTCTGAAAGGTCTGTATCAAAAAGATTAGCAAATTTTATTTCTTTGAAAAAATAATTGGGATAATTTTCTTTAACAAGATTTCTAAATTTAGCCTTGTTTTTAAATAGATCAATTTTTTCACCCAAATTTGTAAAATCAAGGTTTTTATTTATCCAGCCTATGGTGTTTTCAGAAGTTGTATAAATGGAAAAATCTTTTGTTTTTTGTATAAAACTTACAGCATCTTTTGTGGATAGGCTTTTGTTTTTAAAATTAAAACTTTTATCTTCTGAAAGATCTGCAAAGGGAAAATTGTTTTTAATAATTGTGTCTTTTAAAAGTTTTGAAACATAGGGTTTATCAACCAGGATCATGGGTTTTTCTTTCATATTTTAATTCATAGTTAAAAGCTTTTATAAGGGAAACACAAAGTAAAAGCAAAATAAGGGTAAAGGGAAGGGCAGCAGCAATTGACATTTTCTGCAAAGCTCCAAGTCCTCCTGAAACAAGAAGAACCGAGGCTACAAGAGACTGGGTAATTCCCCATGAAAGCTTTTTAGCCACAGGTGGATTGAAGTTTCCATTGGATGTCATCATGGCAAGAACAAAGGTTGCAGAGTCAGCTGATGTTATGAAAAATACAGAAAGAAGTAAAACTGCAAGAATTGAAAGTCCCATTCCAAAGGGATAATAATTAAAAAGTTTGAATAAAACAATTGAGATATCTGCCACTGCAGTTGAAGCAATATCTTGTCCCATTTCAATTTGAATATAAAGAGCAGCCCCTCCAAAAATTGAAAACCATACAAAGGTTAAAAGGGTGGGAACAAGAAGCAATCCAAAAGCAAATTCTTTAATTGTTCTTCCCCTTGAAATACTTGCCACAAAAAGTCCTACAAAAGGAGACCAGGCAATCCACCATGCCCAGTAAAAAACTGTCCATGATTTTGTCCATTCATATCCTTCAAAAGGATGGAGATTAAGACTCATTGAAACAAGGGATGACAAATAATTTCCAAGGGTTGAGGTAAATACATTTAAAATATATGAGGTAGGTCCGGCAATGAACATAAATAAAATCAAAATTAAAAGGATTATTATATTTGCTTTGCTTAAAATCTGAATTCCTTTGGAAAGTCCTGTAATGCTTGACATTATAAAGAAAAAAGTAACAACAGCAATTATTAAAAGAGTATACTTTATTTCATTTGGAAGACCAAAAACTTCTGTAAGACCTGAATGAATCTGCATTGCTCCAAGCCCAAGAGAAGTTGAAATTCCAAAAACAGTGGCAAAAACAGCAAGAACATCTATGGTTTTTCCTGGAATTCCAAATATTTTATCTCCAATAAGAGGGTAAAAGCAGCTTGAAATAAGGGGTCGCATTCCCCTTCTAAAAGAAAAATACGCAATTCCAAGGCTCATCACAATATAAACTGCCCAGGGATGAAATCCCCAGTGAAAAAAAGAATATTTCATTGCAAACATTGCAGCTGCACCAGATTTTGAATCAAGATAGTCAGGAGGATTTTGGAAATGATTAAGTGGTTCAGCTACTCCCCAGAAAATAAGCCCTATTCCCATTCCTGCGGCAAAAAGCATGCTTATCCAGCCAAAGTATGTAAATTGTGGTTTTTCCTCATCTTTTCCAAGTTTTATTTCCTTGTATGGGCCCATTGCCAGAAAAAGAGCAAAAACAAGGAAAATAAATGTTGATAAAAGATATGCCCATCCACAGTTTTCTATTATCCACAAATGAATTTCAGATGAAAAAACATCAAGTTTTTCAGGAACAAAAAAACCAAAACCAACCAAGGTTAAGGTAATTATAAGTGAAACAATAAAAACGCTGTTGTTTTTTAATTTCATAATTATCTCTTTTTTTATTGAGGAGGAATTATTAATACAGAACAATGACTGTTTTGGGATACGGCTTCAGCAGCACTTCCAAGGATGGCTGAATAAGAGGAATCAGCATCGTTTTTTCCTATTATAATAAGGTCAGAATCATATTTTTTTGCAAATCTTGGTATAATTTTTCTGGCCTTTCCAACACATGAAAAAATTTCAATTTCTGAAAAGGAGTTAATACAGGAGTTTTTTAAATTTTTAAGTTTTTCCATTACCTTGTTTATTCTGTTTTTTTCAGTTTCTGGGTCAGGAGCTCTTTGGCCTGAATTGATTATTATAAGATGATCAAAAGTGAGTTTGCTCTCTATAATATAGGGAAGAATTTTTGAGTCTATTTTTTCAAATTTTGTTGGAAAAAAAAGCCTGTTGATTTTTTCCGTTTTTTTCCTTGGTGATTTGAAAATAAAAACAGGGGTAGTGGAAAGTCTTATCACATCCTTTGAAATGCTTCCAAAAACAATACGCTTAAGTGTATTTTTTCTTTTCCATAAAAAACAGATAAGCTCAGCTTTGGATGAAACCGCTGTTTTTATTATTTCTGAGGTTTCATCTCCATTTTCCCAGATAGTTTGAACATTGAAATTTTGTTTTTGAAAAATGCTAATGTATGGGCTTATTTTTTTAAGTGATTTTGATTTGGAGGGGTCGATATTTAAAAGCACAATCTCTTTTATTTTTAAAGCATTAAGAAAATTTCCAAATTTTTCAGCTTTTCTAAGGCTTTCGTAACCTGCTATGGGCAGTAATACTTTATTAAACAAAAAACACTCCTTTGAACAAAAATTGAGACCTTTATACTTTAGATAAAAGCTTTAAAAATCATTATCAGTTTTTCAGTGATTTTAATTTTTGTCAAGATAGGTGTTTAAAAGCTTTGCCAGCTCAGATCTTTTAAATGGTTTTGAAATGCTTGAAGTAAAACCATATTTTTTAGGATTTATCATTACAGGGTTTTCAGAATATCCGCTTGCTACAAAAACAGGTGTTTTTTTGTCAAATTTTCTTATTTCAGCAACAATTCCCCTTCCTCCCATTTCTCCTGGAATTGTCAGATCACAAATAACTGCTGATATTTTTGTTTTTGAGTTTATTTTTTCCTTGAAAAATTTAATGGCCTCTTTAGGGCTTTCTTTTAACTCTGAGTCATAACCAAGGGTTTTAACCATGGATGAAATCATTTCAAGAACAAGCTTTTCATCGTCTATAATAAGAATGATTCCTGAGCCGCTGTGGTTTTCTTTAATTTCAAAACTTTTTTGCTCCCTGGTTTTGGTTTCAAAAGAAGGAAGATAAACTTTAAAAACACTACCTTTACCAGGTTCTGATTCAACTTCAATTGTTCCCCCATGTTTTTCAATTATTGAATAACTGGTGGAAAGCCCTATTCCATGTCCTGTTTCTTTAGTTGTAAAAAAAGGGTCAAAAATTTTTGGTTTAATTTTCAGGGGAATTCCACCACCTGTATCTTTAATTGAAATTTTTATATAATTTCCTGGATTAAGTATGGGATGGTTTTTTATAAAAATATTTTCAGATTCAATATCAAGTTCTCCACCTGAAGGCATTGCCTGCTTTGCGTTTATTACAAGGTTGTCAATTACCTGAGCCATTTGATTTTTGTCAAAATTGCAAAAAACATTTTTTTCAGGGAATTTAAAATGACATTTTATGTTTGAACCGCTTAATGCAAATTTAGTTGTTTTTTTAATAAAAGGAAACAAAAGCCCAGGTTCTTTAATAGGAAATCCGCCTTTGGAAAAGGTAAGAAGCTGGCCTGTGAGGCTTTTGGCTCTGTCCATTGCACCCACTGCTTTGTTTAGGAATTTATTAACTTTGGGATCATTTGAAAATATAAGGGCAAGTTCAATATATCCAAAAATTCCAGCTAAAAGGTTGTTGAAATCATGGGCTACTCCTCCTGCAAGAACTCCAAGTGAGTCTAGTTTGGCTGTTTTTACAAGGGCTTCCTGGAGTTTCTTTTTTTCTGTTGTATCCCTGAAAACAAGAACAACTCCTATTGTTTTGTTTTTCCTGTCTTTGATGGGAGCTCCGCTGTCAGCAATAGCCCTTTTTTCTCCTGTTTTTGAAATAAGGGTTGTATGATTTTCAAGTTCAACCATTTCTCCTGTTAAAAGAACCTTTTCAACAGGATTCTCACAGGGAAGGCCTGTTTCTTCATTTATTATATTAAATACTTCAGTAAGTTTTTTATTTTTTGCTTCTTCTTGTTTCCACCCTGTTAATTGTTCTGCAACTTTGTTTACAAGTATAATTTTTCCGTCTGTATCTGTTGTAATAACACCGTCACCAATACTTTTCAGTGTTATAGAAAGTCTTTCCCGTTCGGCTGCAAGTTTTTCCTCATCTATTTTCTTTTTTGTTATATCTTCGCCTGTACCCTGAAAAACTGAAACATTTCCAAGGTTGTCAAAAATTGCCCTGTATGTCCATTTATGCCATCTTAACTTTTTATTTCGACCAATGACCATGTGTTCATTTGTCTGGATGGGTGCTTCAGGTGTTAGCAAAGAAAGGCTTTTAAGTATAAATTTTCCAGTTTTTTCTGGAAGAAGTTTTAAAAAATTTGTTCCAATAATCTCTTTGGGCGATTTTTTAAAATATCTGCAATATTCTTTATTTACAAAAACAATGGTTCCGTCAGCCAAAAAAGAACAGATAAGACTTGGGCTGTCTTCCACAATTCCCATGTATTTTTCACGGCTTTCTCTTAACTCTTTTTCTCTTTCTAGTATTGTATCACGCATTTTTAAAAAACTTTTTTCAAGGGTACCAAGTTCTTCAAAAGTTTCTTTTTTTGAAGATATAAAATTAGTTGTTCCAAGATTTTTTATTGAATCAATTTTTTTTGCAAATCCTGTAATAGGAAGTACAGCTGATTTGTAAATTTTTCTATTGAAAAGAAAAATGAAAATATAAAAAAGAGTTAAAACAAATATAAGAAGTGAAATTCCATAAATTAAAAGAGGGCATAAGATGGAGAATGCCTCTTGTTCCATCACAATAATCCAGTCAGCAGAAGGAATTTTTCCGGCACTGATAAGGTGACATTTTCCATCATCAATTAAAAAGCCTGAAAATGTTTCATTGTTTTTTAATTTTTTTATTATTAGTTTATCTCCGAAATTTGTTCGGGAATTTACAAGGAATCTGTTTGAATGGGAAATAATGTTTCCATAGGAATCTGTTAAAAAAATTCTGCCGTTTTTTATTGAAGAGGTCAGCTTTTTTATATAGTCATCCAATTGTGAAAGGTTTAGCTCTGCAAGAATAAACCCCTTGGATTTTTCAGTTTTTTTTACCATTGCAACAGAGGTCTTGTTTTTCAGGATTGAATAGTAGGGTGAGGTTAAAAAAAAGCTGCTGTTTTTGTTTTTTTTATTTATAAATCCTGAAAAATCCCCTTTAAAAGATTTATAGGGTACAGATCTTATTGTTGTCATATTCTCATCAAGAAGGCAGACTGCATCAAAGGATAATTCTGCTCCTGTAACTTTTTTTATTTTAGTTTCAGCTGAATTATTGGGGTCAAGGTGGAGTTCCACGTGGGTTAGATTATTTTTGCAATTATCAAGGTAGGTTTTTACATGGCGGCCGATATCCTCAGTATAATAAAGCTGAAGCTTTTTTATTTCTTTTACTTCTATACAGGCCCAGAAAAATGAAAAAATAATTATAAATATAGATGCAGGAAAAAGCAGCCATTTAATAAAAAAATCATTTATCATGGTAGAAAGTTTTTTCACTTTACTCTTTCCTTATTCCGGTTGAATTTCCATTATTTTTTCAAAATTTGAGTTTTTGACTTTTAAAATGCTTACAGGAAAAATTGCATCTCCAAACTCAGTAATGGTTAAGTTTCCTTGTAAGGTGTTAAAGTTTTTTATATTCACAAGAGCGTTTTCAAGTCCTTGTTTTTTTCCTTTTGTTTCAATAAGTGCTTTTGCAAGAAGTTTTACGGAATCATATCCTTGTTCAGCTGCAAATGAAGGCTTGTATCCAAACCTGTTGATATAGGTCTCAAGAAAATTGATATAATTTGTTTTTGATTTATCTGTAAACCCTGCTTTTTCAAGAAAAACTCCTTCGACAGACTTTCCTCCTTGCCTTATTAAAGATTCGGTAGCTCCCCAGATGGTAATAAAAATAACCGGTGTTTTTTCCATATAAGTTAAAATTTGAGCAATAGAAGGTGAGGCTCTTGAAGAAGCAACTATTAAAACTCCGTCAAAGTCTTGGGTCAAAAAAACTCTGGGAATTATTTCTCTGATTTCTTCAATTTTGGCTGGTATAGCTATTTCTTTTATAAATGTGTTTTTATTATCAAAACTTGTTAAGAAGTTTTTTGTATAAGGTTTAGTAAAATTAGAGTTGTTTTTTTTGTTTTATAATTAGAAAGTTTTTTAAATTAAAATTGTTTTTGGCAAATTCGCCCAGAGCTTTTGCACTGAAATCAGAACTTCCCTGAATTCTGAAAAACAAATCCTTTTTGTTTGACAATAAAGGTGTTGAGGTCGTGGGGCTTAATAAAACAGTGTTTGATTTTTCAAGAATAGGAAGAGCTGCCATGGTTTGGTCTGAAGTCATATGGCCTATAATTGCAACAACATTTTGTTTGATAAGTTCCTTGTCAGCTTTTATTGCACCTTTTGGAGTTCCTTGATCATCTTTTATTATTAATTTGATTTTTTTTCCTGCAATTCCTCCAGATGAATTTATTTCTTCAAGGGCAAGAATTACTCCATTTCTTCCCTGGATTCCAAGGTCAGAATTTATTCCGGTTAATTGACCTGAAAATCCAATGAGGATTTCTTTTTTTTCGCAGGAAAATAAAAGCAAAAAAACAATAAAAACAAAGGCCTTATTATTTTAAAAAACAAGATGCCCCCTTATAGATAATAAAAAAATGTTTATATTTAAGGAGCTTTAAGTCATATGAACGCTGTTTTTCATTATGCAATAAAAAAAACAGAACCACAAGAATTTAAAGGATGTTTCGAAAGGAAGGCAAGTTTTTCAGGACAGTTTAATTAAAACTTTAGTTAAATAATTTTTAAGCTTGCCGCCTTTTACGGCAAGCCCTTTTGTTTTAAAATAATGAAATAAGCATTCTTATTGCCAGCAGATAAAGAAGGCCCGCAAATATTTTTTTAAGTTTGTCCACAGGGAGACTATGGGCAAGCTTTGCTCCAAGGGGGGCAAAAATCATACTGGCAATTACTATACCTAAAAGTGCCTCAAGGTTTACAAATCCAAGGTTATATTCGGGGAGTCCTTCTATTCCAAGACCTGTGATTATATAACCTGCAGCTCCTGCTATGGCAATTGGAAACCCTATGCCGGCAGATGTTCCTATGGCTTTATGCATTTTTACATTACACCAGGTTAAAAAAGGAACTGAAAGTGAACCGCCTCCAATTCCCACAAGGCTTGAAAAAACACCTATTATTCCTCCTGCAGCAAACATTCCAGGAGCTTTTGGAATAGTTCTTGCTGGTTTTGGTTTTATTCCAAGGATCATTTGAGTTGCTACATAAAAAAGAAAAACACTGAAAAAAACCTTTAAAAAATTAGTTGAAAGCATAGATGCAAGCCATGCACCAGCAAAGGTTCCTGCAAGTATTCCAGGTGTTATTTTAAAAACTGTGGACCAGAACACAGCTTCTTTTTTGTGGTGGGCATACATGCTTGATATTGATGTGAAAATAATACTTGTAAGTGAGGTTCCCAGAGCCATATGAAGAATATAGGCTTCGTTTAGCCCAAAGTGGGTAAACATTATTGTAAGAACAGGGACTATTATAAGTCCTCCTCCTATTCCAAGAAGCCCCGCTAGAAAACCTGCCGCACTTCCAAGAGCCATGTAAAGCAGAAATGATGTCATGATTTAAGTCCTTTATTTTTTAATTGATTCTTCTATTTCTTCCAGGTGTTCAGCCATTAGGGCCCATACTTTTTTTGAATCTTTGTTTTTTAGAGCTTCTAAAATATTTTTATGAAGGATAATGGAGTTTTTTATTCTTTCAGGGGTGATCAGCTCTTCACCTCTTGTTTCTGCAATTATATTTCCAAGTTTTTCATAAAGACTTAAAAGAACTGAGTTTGAAGACGCTTTTGCTATTATTTTATGAAAATTTTCATCAAGTTTTGAATAGGTTGTTTTTGAATTAACAGCTTCCTTTTGGTCTTTGATAATTTTTTCAAGTTCAATAATTTGTTTTTCATTGATTTTTTCAGCAGCAAGAAAGGCAATCCCGGGCTCAATTATTTTTCTTAGTTCAATAATTTCTTTCAGCCTTTTTTTGCTGTTTTTCACGGATTTTTCCAAAATCCTTGAAATTATCTGGGCTGCATTTTCTGAAACAAAGTTTCCAGAACCTGGCCTGGTGAGTAATACATTTTTTTCTACCAGTGTTTTTATAGCTTCACGGACAGTGTTTCTTGAAACATTGTAATGAGAAGCAAGTCTTCTTTCGCTGGATATTTTATCTCCCGGCATTAATTTCGAGCTGGAAATCTGCTCTTCAATATCGGCTGCAATTTTTTCGTATCTTTTTAATTTCATAATAACTCCTTGTCTGGCCCAACCAGTAACAATAAAAAATCAATAAATCAAGAAAATTAATCTTTGGGATATAAGAATATTTTAGGATCAAATTTTGAATCTGAATTTGAAATGGGATAAAAGGCAGTTTTATTAGGGCCATTAATTAAGAAATCTGTTTTTACAAAGAATTGAGTTGTTGCGAAAACGGATTTTCAAAGCATGAATCAAATGGTTTATTAAACAAAAGTTGAGCGTTTCATATTTTTAAATTAAAAAATTTTTAATGAATTAAAATATAAAACCTTTCGGGCTTTCCAATTTTGTTGCATCTACTGCGTTAAATTGTATCACACATAGCAAAAGTATAGCCTGATACAATTTGCCGTTATATGCAGCAAAATTGAAAATCGCTTAATTTAGATTAAAGTTAAGGAAATCTGGACAATTTAAGATAGTTTACTGCCTTTGCATATTCAAGAAGTTGGTTTTCTGTTATATTTTTTCCGGAAATTGTTACAAGAAAACGGTTTACAACAACCAGCTGAACTTCTCCGTTTTTATTCATTTCATCATAGTTAACAACAGCTTTCTGGTTTTTTATTTTTTTTAGTTTTCCACCGCCAGATGACATCATCATTGGGTTTGACATCATCATCATTACTCCCTGCATGATAGGTGAGTCAGTAAGGATTGCAATTTTGATTCTGCTATTATCCTTTTGGTATGATTTTTCAGCTGAAAGACCACCTCCGAAAAGTTCTCCTGCTACTGAATTTGAAGTTGCCGGATTTGATGACCACCCAGTAAGAGGTCTGGGAAGAATCGTTTCAAGGGTTTCTCCTTTTTTTTGCTGAATAAGCTGGGTCGCATACCTAAGGGATGATATCGAACTTGTGAAGTCACCACTTTTATAATATTCCATTCCTTCATTAATAGAGTCTGTAATCTCATCTGCAAAGCAAGGTATTGAATAAATAGTTAAAACTAATAAAAAACAAACTGGTTTTAAAGCATTTTTGAAAAAACCCATTTTCTCTCCTGAAATTAAATTTTAAAAATAAAAATTGATGAAAGTAAAATATATAAAAAACTAAAATTAATTTATATGCAAGAAATTATGGAGTTCGTAATAAATTTTTTTAGTTGCTGAGTTTTTCAGATAGAAAAAAGAAAAGGTTTTATTATTGAAAAATTCTATCCACTTAAAAAAACTAATAGAATTTACGTATTTGACATGTATTTCCAACTCAACTTTAATTCCCTTAATTTTAAATGCTTACTGATTGGCTGAAAAAGCAGAATTTTGCTTCAGCAACTATTTATTGTTTTTTTAAATTATCAAGGAGGAGATTAATGCAGGGGAAAAACTTTTTCGCCTTAAAATGGGGAGTAATAGGAGTTGGTGCTATTATTGGAATTGCAGCGGCGCTTCTCCAAAAATTTGGAAACCCGGGAAACATGGGAATTTGTGTTGCCTGTTTTGAAAGGGATATTTCAGGGGCTCTTGGTTTTCACAGAGCCGGGGTTGTTCAGTATATAAGGCCTGAAATAATCGGGTTTGTTCTTGGATCACTTGTGGCGGCATATATGTTTAAGGAATTTCGTCCAAGATCAGGTTCAGCTCCCATAGTCAGATTTTTTTTAGGGGTTTTTGCAATGATAGGAGCTCTTGTTTTTCTTGGATGTCCCTGGCGTGCAGCGTTAAGGCTTGCGGGTGGAGATTTAAATGCAGTTTTAGGACTTTTTGGGCTTGCAGCAGGAATTTTTATTGGAACTCTTTTTTTAAAAAACGGATACAATTTAGGGCGAACCCAGAAAACAAAGAGTGGAGCAGGGTGGATTCTTCCTTTATTTATGCTTGGTCTTCTTGCTCTGATGCTTATTTATCCTCAGGTTGATGTAAGTGATAAAAGCGGAGTTCTTTTTTACAGCCTCAAAGGGCCCGGAGCCATGCATGCTCCATTAATTATTTCTCTTCTTGTGGGACTTGGAGTTGGATTTCTTGCTCAAAGAAGCAGGTTTTGCACAATGGGGGCATTAAGAGATTTTATTTTGTTTAAACAAACCCATCTTTTAGGAGGTTTTGTAAGTTTAATTGTTTTTGCTTTTTTTGCCAATTTAGTTTTGGGGCAATTTACTCCGGGATTTGAAGGACAGCCTGTTGCACACACTGCTCATTTTTGGAATTTTGCAGGAATGGCACTTGCCGGACTTGCCTTTGCACTTGCAGGCGGATGTCCTGGAAGACAGCTTTTTCTTTCAGGAGAAGGAGATACTGATGCCGCTGTATTTGTAATGGGGATGATAGTTGGAGCTGGGTTTGCTCATAATTTCGGCCTTGCAAGTTCTCCCAAAGGACTTGGGGAACATGGAATGGCTGCTGTGATTGTTGGATTTGCAGTATGTCTTTTTATTGGTTTTACAATGAGCAGAAAAAATGCATAGGAGATATAAAAAATGTCAGAAAAAGTAGATGCAAGAGGACTTTCCTGTCCCCAGCCTGTAATTATGACTTTGAATGCAGTTAAAAAAGGTTTTGATAAAAATCTTGAAATAATTGTTGATACCCGCACTTCAATGGAAAATGTGTCAAGAGCTCTACAAAGTAAAGGTCTTAAAATAAAAGAGGTTTTGGAAGACAGCGAAGTTTTTACAATAAAAGTTGAAAAGGAATAAATTTGTTAAGGTTTTTCAAAAAGCTTATTAAACCGAAAAAAAAATCCGCAGATCGTGGAATTATGGTTTTTGAAAACACAAGTGAAGTTATCCGTGCAGAAAAAATTTTGAAAAAAACAGGGCGGTCCATAAGTGTTATGGGCCCTCCCCCGGAAATACGCACAGGATGTGATCTTGTAATAGAATTTCCTTTGATTGAAGAGCTGGAGCTGAAACGGGAGCTTTCAAAAAGTAATATTTTTCCAGCTCAAACTGTTCCTGTAGGTTCAGGACTTTTACAACCTGTAAGCCTTTTTCATACAAAGGATTTTGGCGACTTTATTATGGTTCGGGCAGCAAATATGAAGATTACAATTTCAAAAAAAGACAGAAGAATTGTAAATATTTCAGGTGGAGGATGTCCTGATGTTCCATATCTTGCTGAAAAAATGACAGGAAAAACCCTTGAAGAATCACCAAATCCAGGGGATATCGGGCATACACTCTGCGGTTATGCTCTTCAGCTTGCCTATGAGGAGATTTTGAAAAAATGATAGGAATTGTTGGAACTGTTCCAGATGATAATTTTCCTTTGGTTCACGGAAAGATTGAATTTTCAGGGGATAAAATAAAAATTAATAACAATTTTGTTTCCATAAACAGATGCACTCTTGCACTTATGGCTGCTGCTCTTAAAGTTTCTGAAACAGTAAAATGTCCTGAAATATATGGTTTTTTAGTGGGAGATACAGGAAAAGGCTATGGAAGCAGAAAACTTTATGAATTTTTAACAAAAAATCTTTCTTCTTTTGATCTTGATATTTTAACTTTTCACTATCTTCAGCCCGATGTTGACTGGCACAACAAAATACTTTTTGCTATTGAGGATATGAAAAAAAGGCCGGTTCTTATTGCAGATGCAGGATTTATGTATGCAGCCAAAATGAGCGGTCAGGCTCTTTCCTATGATTTTTTTACTCCCGATGCCGGAGAACTTGCTTTTCTTGCAGATGAACTTGCACCTCATCCCTTTTATACAAGGGGATTTATTCTTTCAACTGATGAAGACTTGCCCTTACTTGTAAAAAGAGCATATAAACATGAAAATGCAGCAAGAAATTTAATAGTAAAAGGTAAAACAGATTATATTGTAAAAAACGGAGAAATTCTTAAAACACTTGATTCTCCTTCCTTTGATTCAATGGAGGCAATAGGAGGAACAGGAGATACAATAACAGGGATTTTAACAGCTCTTCTTGGTGCTGGTTTCGATTTTACAAAAGCCGGAGAAATGTCTTGTCTGTGCAATAGAATAATTGCAGAACTTTTAAATCCTACCCCTGCTACCCAAGTAGCTGAACTTATTGATAAAATTCCTGAAGCTATGTTAAAAATTTTAGACGGTAAATTCTAAAAATTTAATCTCGTTATGATCTTGACAAGGAACTGGAAAGACGTAGTCATCACTTTGTGAGGTACGCTGACGACTTTATCATTATGGTAAAAAGTATGAGTGCCGGTAAACGTGTGATGGCAAGTATCCAAAGGTTTCTCGAACATAAGCTTCGGCTCACAATCAATAAGAAGAAAAGCAAAGTAGCACCCGTAAGAGAGTGCGGATTTCTTGGTTTTGTATTTGTAAACGGCAAAATCAGATGGAGTGAAAAATCCTTTCTGGAATTTAAACGGCGTTTGCGCCTCTTTACCGGAAGAAGTTGGTTTGTCTTAATGGAGTACCGATACAAGAAGTTAGCGGAATATGTCCGGGGCTGGATGAATTATTACGGGATATCGGAATACTACCGACCAATCCCGGGAATAGATGAATGGCTTCGCCGCCGGATGCGGATGTGCTGCTGGAAACAATGGCGGTATACCCGTACCAAAGTCCGAAATCTTCTTAAATTGGGAATATATAAAAAAGAGGCCATCTCAACATCACTCAGCCGAAGAGGGCCATGGCATCTGTCCAGAACTATGGCAACACAGGCCGGTATGACCAATAAATGGCTATCTAAACAAGGGCTAATATCTGTCAAAGAACAGTGGTTGAAAATTCATTACCCGGCTACGGTCCGGTAATTTTGGTGAACCGCCCTATGCGGACCCGCTTGTGGGGTGGTGTGGGGGCTGGGGGATTAAAACCCCCGGCTACCCGATTGGGCTCTATTCTTTTCAGCTTTAATTTGAGCAATAACATCATCCATGGATATCTTATCCAGCCAATTATTTCGATCTTTTGTATAATCACCTTGGCCTACAGAGAACTGATTCAGAAACCTAATGGTGTCAACAGCACCCATTTCTTTGAATAGAATGTGAGTAGCTCTACGGCTGATTTCAAATACTGGCTTTGTTTGGGTATTCATATATATAGCTCCATCACCAATTCGGTAGGGGATACTACCTTGGTATTTAATCCATCAAAACCCTTAGCTTTTTTCAAAAATTTGTCATCACATGTACAAAAATACCCCACTTTCGAAGCGGATGCAAATGCCAAATGTAAAGCGTCAAGCGGTTTCAAACCTGAGACTTCCAGTTTTTTCGCTAATGCTTCTATTTCTTGAGATAATTCAAGAGCTTCTTTTGCAATTTTAAGAATTGCCAATGAAGCCTCCTTACGCTCCTGATCGGGAATACGACCAATCTCGAATAGTAGAGCATCTGATGAGATAAGGTTTAAATCATGTGACTCGCACAATGATAAAATAACAAGGACTGCTTCAGCTTCAACAGCTATCCTTGGATATGATTCGGGTCAACCCCTTTTTTATGGAAAAATTTATCTCGTAATTTTTTATAATACTTTCCTTATAAATAATGACTTATTGGAGTTTATTTTTTTCTTAACCTGTTTTTTAATAACTTCGTTGCTCTGTAAGTCAAGGGGAAATTGGTTCCCCCAAGGGGCCCCACCAATTTCCCCTTGACTTACAGCTCCACTACGTTCTTTTTTTTACAGGTTAAGAAAAAATTATACCTTTACTGGAGATATCTTAAGCTCCTCTTTCATTTTATATGAATTATAAACTTCCATCGGAGTTTTCATTCCAAGTGAACTGTGAACCCTGCGATAATTATAAAAATTTATAAAATCTACAACTTCTTTATATGCCTGGCCATAGCTGTTAAAGTATCTTGGCTGAAAGAACTCAATTTCAAGTATGGAATTAAATGCTTCTATATGGGCATTTTTGTTGGGAGTCCGAACCGGTATCAATTCATGCAGAATCTGTTTTTCCCCTAAATCTTCAATGTGATTGATAAAAACTTTTGATGTCATCTGAGGTCCATTATCACTTCTTATTACAAGCTGATTTTTTTCTGGAATATCAAATTTCTTTAAAGCACATGACAATGTAAAAGCCAGGTCTTTTCCTGTGCATCTTAGACCTACATAATAATCGACAATAAATCTCATACATACATCTATTATTGCCATAACAAAGAAAAATCTTTTTTCTCCATGAATATAACCATATTTTAAATCTAATTCCCACATTTGTAACGGCTCTGTTATTATTCTGTTCTGGCTCATTTTTTTATGTCTGTTTTTTTGACGTTTCTTTTTTCCAGGAAGCAAAAGCTTATTTTCTTTACACAGACGGTATACTTTTTTGTGATTAACTCTGTAATTATAATCTCTTAGCAGGTATGCCGATAATTTTTTACAGCCTCCGCCATTAATGAACTCTTTACGATCTCTATAGCCCTTGAGAGCTTCTGCAATGAGTTCATCAGGTATGATGTCACCATTACAATCCATGCTATAACCGGGAAAAGGCCTGCCTTTATTTTTTCTTCTGCCATCGGAACATACTTTATTTTTTTGGCTGTACCAGGTTGAATTTGCAACACCTGCAAACTTCAATACCTTATTAACAGGAAAACCAATATTTATAAATTTTTCAGCTACTTCTATTCTTTGAGCCAGAGTTGGTTCGTTTTTTTTAAAAGCTCTTTTAAAATTTCATTCTCTAATTTTAAGTCTGAAATTTCTTTTTCATAAGCTTTTTTGGATTTTTTTGCCTGAATTTTTTCTTTGTTTTTTTCTCTTCTTATCCAGCCGTATATTGTAGTTGGCGGTATTCCATATTTTTTTGCTACACTGCTGTAATTGCCTGTTTCAAAGCAGTCTTTTAAAACCTGTGATTTAAATTCTTTGCTATAAACTTGTTCAGATTTTATTTCCCCCATCTTTTGCTCCTTTCTTACTCTGTTTTTTTAACATAACTACGAGCAAAATGTCTCCATATTATATAGGGGGTTAAAGAGGATTTATCATCGAACGGTCGTTGTAAACAGCAACAATCAAGATAAACTCTCATTTTAGAACTTTCCTATTCGTTAACACATATGTTCCAGTTGCCCAACGCCCGCTTAAGGGGCAGCCAACGCCACTACCAAGCTTCCGCATAACACTGTAACCACAAAAACCAACGCATAATAAAAATGCCACGCGTTGGCTGTCCCTCTTGAAGCGTTTGTTAGTTGAATTTTTCCACTGACCTACATTTAGGGAAAGAGGAACAACCCCAAAACTGTTTACCTTTATCTTCACCACGCTTGGTTTCACGCACAACCATATCAGAGCCACAACGTGAACATTGCTTTATGTTTTCTTTTAAAGCAACCAGCTCTTTAACATGTTGCCTGTGCTTTAGATCTGTAACCACGCCTTTCTTGAGCTTAACTTCGTTGATGGACGAAATAATTTGAGCGTATTCAGCATCTGAAAATACTGGCTGGATGAACTGCTTAATGTAATCCAAGCAACCTCGTGCGTAAGTAACATTATTAGGCATATCAGTTTTAAACGTACTATCACCAATAAAAACGATGACCGAATGCAACTTAGATGAATCTATACCCAGCAATGATTCAAGAGCTTTGATATGTTTATAATTTTGATGGAGAGGATTCTGAAATTTGGAAGTATGCCGATAGATTTTTTGAGTCCATTGTTTTTGACTTTTTGAGCCAAAGATCCACCCTTTCATATTTTTTGTTTCAACAACAAAAATACCAAACTTAGATACAACAACGTGGTCAATTTGTGTTGTGCCATCTTCAGTGGGTAAAGTTACATCTTTTATTAACGTGTAATCTGATTCAGATAACTGTGACAGCAATCTGTTTACCAAATACTCGCCAAACAGACCTTTAAACCATCGACTCTTGAATATCGAAACGATGAGTAACAGAGGTATGATGTACCAAACTTGAACTAAAGCACCCGATAGTAATCCTAAAATATCCACGAAACCTCCTTATTCAACTAACGCTGAAGTTCACCTGCATTTTGTAGCGGAGCGGAAAAATGTCAGGCGCAACGATTTGTTATACATTTTTTTCATTCTCCATCTTATACTCTCAACGGTTGGTGTATGAAGCGTTGGGCATTTCGAAGCACTTTCCTGTCAAACCGCCACAAAGTTTATTAAGTGTAACATCCTTGAAATTAGCACTATCCGCCCAATGATTTATACACTTTGTTACCAACTGGCTGTTTTCTTTTTCAATCATTTATCTTTCAATTTTGCTACACATTTCCAATTCTGTGATGCTGGCAAGACATACTCTTTTGCAATTTTGGGGCAAGCGTTGGCTTGTGTGAATTGCAAATGTGTATGGCTTTTGCGGTGGCTATTCTAATTCTACTACTTCCCATATTCCATTATTTATTTCTGACAAATCTCTATCAAATCTATCTTTATGTATTGCAATACACAGCAAATGAGTAGGTCTTGAAAATCCAACATAACTCATTTTCATAGCCTGCTTTCTATAAACTCCATTCCTATTAGTAGCTTCTCCTAAGAATAATTCTTTTAAGTATTCTGATTCGTATTTACCTTGATAAAATGTTTCCAAATATAGTGTCGCAGTATGAGTTTGTCCTTTTGCTGAATGAATTGTTCCAATCTCAATTACTATATTGCCTGATTTATAAATATTAGTTTGCTCTAAAATCTCGATATCTTCAATATTTATTTCACTTTCGTTATTAATAAAATCATTTGAACGCGCTATTTCTTTATCAAATAAATGTAAAAATGTAGGGATATATTCTTTTACTAACTCAAATGTTTCTTCTGACTTACCCTTAATAACTGCGATTGACCATTTATAAATATTTAGTTTTAAACTTTCATATTCATTTGTAAAATTCTCTTTTAGAAATTGAAGCAGTTTTCTTTTTGAATAAAACCGACTATTTTTATCGAGAATATTTTCCAGTCTCATTACTTTTAGTAAGGCATTCAAAATATTCTTCCTGACAGATTCTAATGTCTTCTTCTCTTTATCTAAAAACAATAAATAGTCTTTAAGAACTTTAAAATCAATTTGTTTTTTGTAACCAGCTACTGAATAATCATTCCAATAATCGGAAAGTCCAATTTTATCTGCTTCTTCATTTTCCTTTCGCCAGGCAATAGCCATGAAACTATTATTTGCCTGTACCGGAATATTTCCATTTTCTTGAAGCTCTGTTATTATTTCTGAAAATTTTGGTATAACATCTTTGATGGTTGTGTTATCGAAAACGATAATATGAGGTTTTATATCAATTTCAGAATTGTCTTGATTTTTGTTGCGACCTACGACTTCATTAGGTGTTAAAGCAAGATTTTCTACTATTGGTGCTGTTTTAGCATTTAGTCTATGGCTTCCGTTTAAATAAAGAGTATTTTCTCGACTATCCCATATCTCTTCAATTTTTGCACTACCATTGAATATTGCTTGATTTTTATCACCAATTCTTTGAAAGAAAGCAATACTATTTCCATCATCGTAAAAAAGTTTTTCTAATAACTCATATTGATGTATGTCCATATCTTGCATTTCATCCACAAAAACATACTTAAATCTGTTTTGAAGTAAAGTTTTATTCTTGGGGGCTATTGCTAAATGAAATTGAGCTAATGTATACGCATCGTCAAAGTGTAAATATCCTTTTTGTATTAAATTGATTTTAAAATTTAAAAGTGCTTTATAAGTTGGCTTAGTTGAATCCTTTAATTTAAAATTTTCGGGTTTGCCATTTATATAACTTTTTAATTCTCCTTGTGTTGTAATCCTAATAGATTTCAAGAATGACAATCCATCGTTTTGTCTATCTAAATATGTTTTTAATCCATAATTATTAGTGTTATTGTAAAAGCGCTCAACCTGTTCATCATAAATTTCATTATCAATTCTAAAGGGTTTTTCCTTAAAATAATTCACATAATATGGAATTGCCAAAAAGGAATCAACAAAACTTTGTATAGTTCCTACAAAATTAGGATAGCTAAAAAGCTTAGGACAAAACTTGCCAATTCTATCACGAATTTCATCAACAGCTGCATTTGTGTGGGATATTGCAAGAATGCCGGAATTATTTTCTAATGGCATATACTTTTCAAGGATAACTAATTTTGCTAAAAGTGCAGTTGTTTTTCCACTGCCAGGCACTGCTTGCAAATCAATTGTTTCTAAATTTTTGATAAATGCAATTCTTTCGGCATCAAAATGCTGATTTTCTTTTAATAAGATTTTTTCAGCGTAAATAATATCTGCATCAGTAATATTAATCATTGCACACATATTTGATAGCATCTATTAAATACTTAATTGTAGCATCATTTTCATCAATTACAATCTCCGCGTCAGTTTCAATTTTTTGTGCAAGATTATAAGCAATTTCGGTTTTTTTAAGTCCTTTATTAATTAACTTCTTTGCTAATTCTGCTTCGTAAATATTTTCATCGGTTTGAGGATGAACAATTTTAAAAATTTCTTTAAATTTTAGATTTAATGATGTGGATTTAAATAGAGCGTATTCAAGTGTCCAATTTGGAGCGACAAAAACTTTGACACTTTGTTTTTCCCATTTAGCAATAATCTTTATTTTTTCTGCCTCTGATTCAGCTGTAACAGTTGCAGTATCTCTTTTTAAAAATTCATATTCTGTTTTACCATCACCTGTTTTTATGATATTATCATTTTCATCTTTTTTGGCACTTTTTTCATAGTCTCTAATATCAACATCAGTGATAATTGAAACTGGGATATCTATTTCAGGGTTATTCTTTCGAATAAAAATAAGCGAATAATGCAGAAATGCTGTATTGCCAATATTTACTATTGAGACACCTGCTTCTGTCAAATCCTTTGAAATTATTCCTTGTGACTTGAGTTTCTTTGCAAGAGAGGGGATTAAAATTTCTTCTGCCCAGCCTTCTACAATTATAACACCTTTCGCAAAAAACAAGTTAGCTTTTGTTGTGTCTAAGAATCGTTCAAGAAACGAATAATTTTCTGGGTTCAATTCTGTATAGTTTGAACCAAGAGGGAATGCATTGTTATTTGAACAAAGTATTAAATTTTCAAGTTTTATTTTCGAACCTAAATTAGGACTGTGTGTAGTTAATATGAGTTGAATATTTTCTTCAAGTTGAAGCGCTTCAATTATTTGCATTTGGGCTTGAGGATGTAAATGCGCTTCTAATTCTTCGATAAGTCCAAGACGCAAACCACTCCAATTTTTCTTTTGTAAGTGGAGTAATTCTGAAGCCATAAAAAGGCGGTTTAAAGTGCCTAATCCGGGGTTAATTTCATTTTTAATTGATAGCTCCAATTTCTCTAAAATGTTTTTTAGTGTTCCTCCAATTACACCAAAGTTTGATTCTTTATCTTTATCATAAAATGCTTGAATAAATTTGTCAATTTCGTCTTTTAATTCTTTACCTTTTTTATTATCCCCTTCTAAATCCCCACCATCTTTGTTCTTGCCTTTAAAGTATTCTTCAACAGAGATGTTGAAATCTCTGAATAGTTCAACTAAAATGTGGTTTTCTTCTTTCCCTTTAAATGCATCGTGTCCTTGTAAGATTTGAGATAATCTTGAATTTCTACGTGGAACCAATTCTCCATATGCATCACGTAATGGCTTTAAGTAAGTTGCTTTTAAGTATTCCCGAGCTTCTGCAGTAAGTTGATATCCGACTTCATCAACTCCAGCTCGAATATCAGAAGGAAATATATAGTAATCATCAATATTTCTGCTGACATCATAAATTAATCTCAAATAAGGTTTTGCTTCTTCGCCACTACCTTCCCAACCTAACCATTCAGTAAAATTTTTAGCTTCATTATCTGAAAGTTCAGTAAAATTTAATTCTATTCTAAACCTTATAGTATCTAAATAAAAATCATCGTGATTTACTCTTAGCCAATCGTAGCTATGCGTTTTTAAAACTAATTTAATTGCATCAATTATTGCAGTCTTTCCTGAATCATTTTCTCCAATTAATACATTCAGTCCATTCGTGAAATCTAAGTCTAAATTTGGTTTTTCAATATCAAAATCTGTTCTTGTTCCAAATTTTCTAAAGTTCCAAAGTTTTATATTTGATAAATACATAGTAATTCCTTTTTTGGCGTTGGCAGAAAATAGCTCTTTTGGTTTTTTAGGATTGGGATTATGTGCGTTTGCAAAAAACCAAATGTGCTATTTGTGCGTGGGATTTTTTATTCTTTTTTTTCTTGTAGCAAATTGTCATATGCTCGGTCTTTTTTCAGCTTGTTGGTAACGGTCAAGTATAAGCGTAGTGCGGGATTAGAAGCACTTCACTTTCGGTTTACCACTATGTTTGTTAATAATCACTTACTTTAAATTTAGCTCTTTAGCCCGCATTACGCTTATACAGTGTTCTCTGCTGGCTTTTTTTCGTTCAGATTGGTTTTCAGCATTGGCGAGCCATACTCTTTTGCAATTTGGGTTTTGTGCGATGGCTTGAGCGAATTGCAAATGTGTATGGCGGTTATTGGAAATCATTTGTAATTATTTCAACTAATTGCTCAAAGTCGGATATTCCATTTATGTTGTTGGTTTCAATCCAGTTTATTCCATTTCCAGGCAAGTAGGTTAAAATTCCTGTCTTAAAATCATATTCACTATTCTTCACTGTTACTTTCCAATCCATAGGTAGCTTGTTTAGTTTAAGAATTTCTCCAAAATCCGAGGAGAGTTTATTCGGAGACGTGCCTTTGACAATTAGAAGTAGCAAACCAGTTCCTATATTTTTCGCCACCTGTAAATATCCTGTAAGCTGTGAATAATCTTTTAATGAAAGTTGAGTCAAATATTTTGCTTCGACCAAAATGAAGTGAATCTTGTTTGTTTGTTTTATACCAAACAAAATGTCAAGTTTTAGTTTGGGAATATATTCGTCAGGGAATGGGTTGGATACTTTAAGTAAGTCACAGACTTCAGAAATCATCGAATCAAGTGACTTGTTTTGACTAAATGTAATTTCGAAGCTATTGTCCAAATAGCCTTGTAAATACTTTATGAATTTATTTGCAAATTCTTCGTAAAAATCTATTTCTTTCATCTCGTTAATTCGATATCTAAGCCTTTAGTTTTAGTTTGTGTTTTGATAAGCTTCTGATTTGTCTTGCTTGCAATATTTGAACAAATTATCGCTCTGTCGTTTGAAGGGTTTAGAATCATTATTGGCTCATTATCTGTGTTTGCTAAGCTATGTAGCATTAAAGTAGTTTTGGCATTTTGAGTTAATATTTCTTCCATCGGTCCACTATGCCTTTTGCCGTTCAATTTTTCAGCTGTCAAAAACGCTAACCCTTGTTCTATGCCATAGTATTTTAAATAGTTGCTGTTATCTGAAAGTAATGCATTCACAGTTTGAGACTTTTTCATAATGTCGTTTTCTGGAAAATACGTTTCTGTTATTTGATAGAAATGTTGACTGACTTCTTTTAAAGTTCCTTTGGATAGTCTTGGAAAGAATGAGATTAAAGAATTCTTTTCAGATACAACTTTCTTAACTTCTTCAGTTGGGGCATATTTGCAACCGAGTGAAGCACAATAATGAAAATAGTGGAAGTAAAGTTTGTTCCGAACTTCCTCAGGCAAACTCGTTGAATTCATTTCATTATGAACCGTGAGTGGGCTTGGTTGACGGATTTTTCTAAATGGACAACTATGTTGTTCTTCTTTCTTTTGTCTTTTCTTAATTTTTGTTGCATCTATTGCTTTCGCCTGTAATGCGAAGGAATGAGTAGCAAGGAATGATTGAACTAAAAAGCGAATCTTAAACCCCTTTTTCCAACCCTTATAATACGGGTCAGCCTTGGCGTGCTGGTTTGGGTGATTGTATAGAATTTGGTCAGTTGTACTTCCTAAGTCAGTTAACCAAGAACACAATTGCACAACCAATTTAAAGTTTTTTGTACTTCCTGGAATTTCAATGGAAACTACTGGTGCATCGTCATTGAATCTTCTATGTGATAAAGTAATACTTGCCCTTGTGTCGAAGAAACCACTTAAAAAACTTTCGGCATTAATCCCTTTTAATTCACTTTTGGCTGTACTAAGGTCAGCTGTATTAAGAATGAAGCCCGAATTTGGAAGATTTAAATTTTTAAGGTCGTTCCTTATGTTAGTGAAATCTTGATTATCAATCGGCTTAATAAACCAACGATTATTTCCTATTTCATAAGTAACCTTTAATCCGTATTCAGAATTGAATAATCCCGCAATTCGTTGCAAAATATCAATGGCGATAACATTCATTTTTGTGGGTTCCATTCCCCATTTTTTGAATGGCAACTCAATAAGGAAAGAATCTTTATCTATTTTTCCAGCACCAGTGAATAATCCGAGTATATAAGATTTGTTATGATTAAGCATTTATTTCCAAGTGTTTTGAAATTGCTTTGGCAATAACCCAACCCAAAATTGGAGGTACAGCGTTGCCAATTACCTTGTAAGCATTTGAAATAGTTGTGTATGGAAAAACAAAATCATCTGGAAATGATTGAATTCTTGCTATTTCTCTAATCGTGTATCTTCTGTTCTCGAAAGGGTGAGTAATTCCACAGGCTTCGGGTTGAGCTGAAGCAGTGATTGTTCCATTTATCTCAGTAAGAGAAAACCTTCTGTAAAAGTTAGGTGCTCTATATTTTTTTGGATTGTCGTGAATCTTCTGAAAGCGAGGAGACATATCTTCTCTATCCATATTTTTCCAAGAGCGACCCTTATGAATTTTTTCAGGCAACTCATCTATTGGGGTATTGTTTTTAAACTTTTTTAGAACAGCTTTGCTTCCGTAACAAGGACCAATTTTATCGACCATATATTGTCCAGAGGGTGAATACTTCCAGTAATCTTTAGCTTGTGGTAGTTTGGAGTCAATATCAGAGAGGATAGAGCCAAGCATCAATTCGTAAGATGCATTTTTTTCATTCGGTAATTCATATTCTTGAACCACCTTATCAAGTAAATCAAAGTCGAATCTTCCGTACTCTTTTTTAATACCAATTATTATTAAGCGGTATCTTGCAGAAGGAACACCGTAGTTACTTGCCTTTACAAGTTTGTAAGTTGTTTTATATCCGAGTTTTTCTGTCCTTTTTACAATTTCATCAGGAATAGATGTACCATCAGGCATTTTAGAAGACATAATTCCCCTTACATTTTCAAAAACAAAGCCTTTAGGTTTGTTTTGAGAGTTTTCCTTTTCAATTAGTAATTTTTCGCATTCTTCAAACAGACTTCCCCTTTCATCATTGATACCTTTTCTTTTACCTGCATTAGAGAAAGGCTGACAAGGAAAGCCTGCTGTCATAAAATCAAAGTCTGGAATAATTGAGTGAGGTATTTCACGAATATCAGCTTCTATAATCTGGTGGTTACCAAAATATTTTTCGTTTGCTTCATAAACTTTAGTTGCAGCCGCATCGATATCATTTGATAAAATGGTCTGAAAATTATTCTTACTGTATTTTTTACCCCTAAATTCAAACCCACCTTGAAACCCTAAATCCATACCGCCACATCCCGAAAAAAGAGACAAAACCTTGAAATCAGTCGTATGGGTTTCTTGTTGCGGTTTAAAGTTAATTTTTGATTGAAAGTCTTCAACTATGGATAAAGTTTCTATATCATTCGTGTAACTCATAAAGTATCCAATTTTAATTGTTTGGAGGATTTGGCTTTTATATATTTCACTGCTTGTTCAGCAATTGTCAATGTGGATTCAGGGCAATTGTATTCTATCATTTCCTTTGCAAACTTATGTGCAAAGTATAATTCAGAAATTTTAGATATGTCAATCTCAAAAACACTAGCTAAGGTTTCTAATTTCTTAGAGCTTAGCTGTTTGGTTCCATTTTCAATTCTGCTAACCGCACTTGAATTGATACCGATTTTTGCCCCAAATTCGGTTTGAGTCCACCCTTTTTGCTCTCTTTGGTGTTTAATGAACTCTCCGAAACTTGTTGTTTTTAGGTTTGCCATATTTAGTTTGACCCATTTTTGACAAAAATACTAAATAATTTCGTAAGACACATCTTTTTGATTGGCAAAAAAAGCAATGTGTGCGATAGCACTCTTTGCTTTTGCGGGTGGGTTTTAGCTTGCAGAGAACGGTCAAGTGTATGAGCAGTAGCGGATAGAAGCCACTAACTTTTCGGTTTACACTTACATTTGTTAATATTCATCGACCTTTATTTTAACACTAAACCCGCTATTGCTTATACACAATGTTGGCGGTAGTTTTTCCTTTCTTAAGCTTGAATTTTAAAGGATTCCAATTTTCTATTTCAGGTTTTTTAATATTATCGCTAAAAAACATAATCTCTTTACCTTCCCTTATTTCGTACGCTGTGTGCTTAAAGGAGAATTCCTTTTTGCGACAATCAGCATACAGTTCTTGAATTTCAGGAACATTATCATATGACACTATCCACTTGATGTTTTCAATAGATTTTATTTTATCACTTACATTTTTATGATTGCTGTCTTCATAATGATTCATATACAAAGTACTCGCTTTCAAGTAATATGGAGGGTCAAAATAAAAGACAGTATTATCATTTTCAGCTTCGTGTTGAATTTTATCAATTAATTTTATTGCGTCTTTCTTATAAAGTCGGATGTTTTTTTTATGTTCTGCAATTGTTCTTATTCTTTTTATAAGATCTGATTTATTAAACCTACAGTCCATTAAATAATTTCCATTTTGTTTGATTCCACCCATCACGCCTGCGTTAATTATTCCTGAACGGTTGGTGCGGTTCAAATAGAAAGTTGAGAAGCCTAAATCAAGTAGGTCAGCTTTTATTTTGTTCGATTGAATTGCACGTTGTCTTTTCCATTCTTCAACATTTAATTCAGCCGTCTCAATTTTTGCACATAGTTCCTCTGTTTTATTTAATACAGAATGCCAAAAAGCATAAATTGAACGATCTTTGTCGTTAATTGTGATTTTCTGGACAAAACCTTCTATCAACAAAAATAATGCAACTGAAGCACCGCCAGAATATGGTTCAACATAATGTCCATTAATATTATTGTCGATACAAATTTTTGCTATAAATGCAGAAAGTTTATTTTTTCCGCCGGGATATCTTAAAGGTGAATAAAACATATTATAGCTTGGTTAAATCTAAAGAGTTTAAGAAATCAGTATCATCTTGAAGCATAAACTCGATTAAATCAATCAAGTTGTCGCAAAGAGCCTTTGCATTTGCGGGCACAGCCGCTACACGATAATTATGGATTATTTGGTGCGGATTTTGAATATCGAAGTCTTCAAATGCTTTTCTTATACCTGTGTCTTTGATTAATTCAGAGAATTTAGATTTTAATGTATCAAAATTTGTATAGGGCAATAGATTGCCTCTTCTATCTTTAAAAGCTAAATCAAAATGATTGGCTGTTTTTATCGGGTTACCGTTTGGTTTATTGGTATTTTCCACTACATACTTAAGTGTACATTCAAGAGTAACCCTAGTTAATGCGGTTTTCGCATTCGCAAAATTATTTTCATCTAGATTATAACATTCATCAATCAGTTTTTTCAGAGGACTAGGTATTTTTTTTCTTTTTAAAGTTGGTTTTGATTTAACACTGAATCTACCTGAACCACTGCCTGAATTATTTGTGTTTCCTGTATTGGACGCACCTGTATTGCCGCTTCCTGAACTACTGCTACTACTACTACCTGTTCCTGAGCTACCTGAATTAGAAGGACCATCAGAAGTATTGCTACCTGTTGAACTACCATCAGACTGAGTATTTGTTGAAGAATTGCCTTGGACACTTCCTGTTGTTGAGCTGGTTGAAGCGGATTTATTAGGTGGGAATCCAAAAGGCTTGAGCAAATCTAGAAATGCATTAGCTCCCATATCATCAATTGTTCTAGAAGACGTTTCTGGGTTTTGAATTAGGTAAGGTACAACTGCATTTACAAATGATTCAAACAAGTCTTTATCTTTTATTATTATCTCACTTGTTTTACGTCCAAAATTGTAACCACATTTGCTTCGTACTTTAAAAAGTCGTTCGAATACAATTGTTTTACCTCCAGTTTTACCTCTTCCTTCTCTTACCAATTTTTTGAAGTCTTCTCCTTTGATTGCAACAGCTTTGTGATAAAATGTTGCAGTTTTAATAAAATCTCTTGGGTTTGAGTCAATGTCAGATAAGGATTCTATTGAATTTCCACTCGAGAATAGTCTGTAAATTTCTATTGCTTTAGCAATTCTGCCCCATTTCTTAAATAAGTTGCTATTATGCTCTAGTCGAATCCTTTTGTCCAAATCCTCTAGTTGATTGTATTCTAATACTGGCAGTTTTTTTATTTCGAAACGTGATAAACCTAATTCATACTTATTTGGCGTCTGCAATGCTTTAACGGCAGCACACCTCCGGTTACCATCTTTAACAAGAAACTTTCCATCATCTAATTTAAAAACCCAAAGAGGTCTATCTTCATAAAACTCTTGAGCTTCAGAAATTGCTTCTGCTACTTCTTCAGCTGATTCAGTATATAGAAGATATTCTACTATGTCACTCTCTTTGTCACTTCCATTATAGAGTTCTGCAAATCGTGGATTCTCCTTGTCTAGGATTAGCTTATCAAGTTCAATTTCTTTTTGAGTATATTTTTTAGTCATATTTTATATGGTTGTTTAGTTCTTTATCGTTTCTTCAAATTACCGCCAACGTTTGTGTATAGTTATTGTTCTTACACTGCCAAATTGGAGGGATAAGAACAATTGTTTATATTTTCCCTTTATAATTTTCCTGCTCCTTCTAATCAAAAAACTCGTCAATTGGATTCTTGATCTTATCAATAGCTTTTTTGGAGACATGAGTATATATCTCTGTAGTCTTAGAGCTTTCATGCCCCAACAACTCTTGAATATATCTTAAATCAGTGCCCTGTTCAAGTAAATGTGTTGCAAAACTGTGACGCAACATATGCGGAGTGACATTTTTACGAATCCCAGCCTTAAATGATGCCTTTTTTAAAATATTTGCCACACTGGTTGGAGAATATTTTCCTCCACTCTGCCCTTCAAAAAGATACTTCTTAGGGTGATATTCTTTATAATATTGTCGTAATAACTTCAAAATGTTTTCTGATAGCAAAGTGATTCGATCTTTCTTTCCTTTCGCACCAAGAATGTGAATTAACATTCTTTCAGAATCAATGTCAGCAGGTTTTAGGTTCAGCAACTCACTTCTTCTCAATCCTGCCGAATAAATAAGCATCAGAATACATTTATGTTTTATATTGCCAGTGGAGTCCAAAATACTTTTTACTTCGTTTTTACTTAAAACCTTGGGTAATTTATTTTCTTTTCTAGGACGATGAAGCTCGTAATATTGTTTTTCTCTGCCGAGTACTTTCTCAAAATAAAATTTCACAGCATTTATTCTCTGGTTCTGCTGACTTGTTGAGATATTTTTTGATTTTATAAGGTCTAGAATATATGAGTTTATTTGTTTAGTGGTTACATTTTCAAGTTTTTCTTCTCTGAAATACATACAAAAGTCCTTAAAATAACTGCAATATATGTCCTGAGTATTTTGGCTATATCTTTTCTGAATAAGTAAATTTTTGTATTGTCTCAAAACTTCTTTCATTTCATTTGCGCTTTTTATGTATAACGTCAAAATCAGCGGCGCGTTTTTATGCGTCCGCTGGATTTACTTGTTGTGCGGCGTCGCAGACTCATTGAGCAACCTTTTTGCCTGCGCAATTACAGTTCTCGGAAACTCGATATTCAGAG